>OGCG01000662.1_pt1 | contig 20094 bp, 17 predicted proteins | sample 1570061 | NCBI WGS metagenome assembly OGCG01 (sample SAMN06268698, study PRJEB24515) | hot springs metagenome | isolation source: Joseph's Coat, Yellowstone National Park, Washington, USA | place: USA:Joseph's Coat, Yellowstone National Park, Washington, USA
TCGTAGAAGTTGACATCGAGCCGCACCCCCACCACGCCATCCGCCCCGAGGAGGCGGGCCTCCGCCTCCATCCGAGACATTGCGAGCTCCCTTGCCGTATACATGGCCTGGGTCAGTTTGTCCAGCTCGCCGCTCTGGCCCCATCGCCGAGCCTGGATCCCGATGTGATACATGGAGCTTCCCATGACCAGGCCGCGAGGCTCGAAGCCGGCCTCCTTCACCAAGACGAACTCCTTCACGGAGAGATCGCTCGTGAAAAGGCGGGCTCCACCAGCCTTTAGCTCAGACTCCCCAAGACGGCGGAGGGCATCTTGGGGGAGGGCAACTTGGGTTGGATCCGAGGAGCTCATCGGAGAAGGAGTTCCTCCAGCGCCGAGCGGGCAGCGGCACTTCGGCGCGCCTCCTCGGCGATTGCCTGCGCCAGTCGGCCCAGCCATTCGTCCACGTTGGTCTCCTCCGATCCGAGGACTATCCCGCGCACCCTTCGCTTGATCCGACAGGCCACCCCGCCGCCCTGTCGCTCCGCCTCAAAGAGCTGCTCGCCCAGCTCCACCTCTATCGCCACAACCTCGCCTGCGGCCCTCTTGAGCAGCCCTGCGGCCTTGCGTCTCAGTCTCACGTGCGCTCCCAAGGCAGCTTCAAGCTTCGTAGCCAAAACAGCAAAGAGCGATCTGGCGTCGGTGGCATCTGCCCGCAGGGCTGAGGCAAGCACCTCCCAGTCTTCACTCGAACCAGACTGGCCGCTGGACACGCTGGAAGTCTAACAAAACAGCCGCCTGGCCACATTGCCCAACGCCATCCTTGGGTGGCGCCCGACGAACGGCTACCTGTAGCATCGGACCCAACATCTACTCGCCGCCGTGGAGCAGCGAAGTCCGGTGGGAATCCGGCGCTGTCCCGCAACTGTGATGCCATCTCGGCCAAGCCAGGTCGCCTGCCCACGGTGCACGAGCAACCGCTCTCGCGGTAAGGGCGGCTCGTGTCCGAGCCATCCTTGCCGTCCGAGCCGAGCCAGAGACGAATGGAGGACACATGAGGATGGCACGGCTGGCGGCAGTGGCATCCGCTTGCCTCATGGCAGCGGCAAGCCTCTTGGCGCCAGGTCAACAAGCATTCGGAGCGTCGACCCCCCAAGGAGGCTTCCCGGTAAGGGTGCCGGACGGTTGGGGGGGCAGCGTGGTCATCTCGCACCGGCCAGATCGGATCATCTCCCTTTCTCCGACTGCCACCGAGATGCTGTTTGCTATAGGCGCGGGTCATCAGGTCATAGCCGTTGACAATGACTCCGACTACCCGCCGCAGGCTCCCCGGACCTCGCTCAGCGGATATACCCCAAACGTGGAGGCGATAGCCGGCTACAGGCCTGACCTAGTCGTCATTGCATACAATCCACATGGGCTTGCAGCAGCCCTGGCGCGCCTGCACATTCCCACCCTCATGCTCGGGGCTCCTGCCAACCTCTCTGGGACCTACTCCCAAATAGAGGAGTTGGGCATCGCCACTGGGGACCGCGTGGGTGCAGCCAGGCTGGTGGCGAGCATGAGAGCTCAGGTTGCCAGGCTGGTGGCGGAAGCGCCCAGACCCCCCAAGCCCCTCACCTACTACTACGAGCTCGACTACAACCCCTACTACACGGTCACGCCCGACACCTTCATTGGCTCCCTTCTCAAGATGGTTGGGCTCGTAGACATAGACACCTCGACCAAGGCTGGCGCGTACCCGGAGATCTCGGCCGAGGCGATCCTCGCGGCCGACCCCGACTTGATCTTCCTAGCCGACACCGGACCAGACGGAGCCCAGACCCCCGCCACGGTCTCTGCCCGGCCAGGCTGGCAGGTGATCACTGCGGTGCGCCATCACTGGATCTTCGCCCTGAACCCCGACATAGCTTCCCGATGGGGTCCAAGGACCGTCGACTTGCTCAGGGCAGTCGTGGAGGACATGAGGGAGGTCGTGGCCGAAGAACGCCACGCGGCCTGATCAAATCCAAACTCGACCGCCCAGAGCCTGGGTCTCTGGGCGGTCGAGTTCAATTCCCGCCTCGAGCCTCCCAAAGAGCAATTGGGCTCAATCAAACACACCAGGGCCCAAGCGCCGAGAAGTTCTTCCAAGCTCCGGTCTTCTGGCAGCCTTGGAGTCTTTTGGGCTAAAGCGACCCGACCATGCCTTGCAGGTTCGCCTTCCTACCCCGTCTGGCCAATGGCCCCTCAGGCATCACTCCGAGGCCGCCCCGGAGGCGCCGTTCGGCGAAGTCGGCAAGAAGGAGCGCAAGCGCTCCAGGATCCCCCCTACTTCCATCGGGATAACGAACTTTGTAGACGCAGAGGACCCGATCTGGCGGAGCGTATCTAGGTACTGGAGGGCCATGGTGTTGTCGTCCAGGTCCGTCGCCACCTTCAGGATCCGAGACAGGCTCTGGGCGTATCCCTCCGCCTTTAGCACCTGCGCCTGGCGCTCGCCCTCGGCCTCCAAAATGGCTGCCTGCTTGCGGCCCTCTGCCAACGCAATGGCAGCTTGGCGCTGGCCCTCGGCGTTCAGGATCGCTGCCTGCTTCAGCCCCTCCGCTTCGGTGACGGCCGCCCGCCTCGCCCTCTCCGCCGACATCTGACGGGTCATGGCCTCCTGTACCCCTGGAGGCGGATTCACCTCGCGCACCTCTACGCTTGTCACCTTCACCCCCCAGCGCTCGGTCACCTCGTCGAGGCGCACCCTAAGCGACGCGTTCATCTCCTCCCGCTTCGAGAGCACATCGTCCAAGGCCATGTCCCCTACCACCGCACGAAGGGTGGTAGCCGCCACGTTCAAGGCAGCACCGGAGAAGTCCCTCACCTGAAGAACCGACATCACCGGGTCTACCACTTGGTAGAAGATGATGAAATCGATGTTGATGGGGGCGTTGTCCTTGGTAATGGCCGTCTGATGGGGGATCTCCAGATACTGCTCTCGCAGATCGACCAGGCTGAGCCGATCGGTGATCGGATTGACCAGGGTGAGCCCAGGACCCTTGGCCCCAATGGCCCGGCCCAAGCGAAATACCACCACCCTCTGATACTCCCTGACGATCCGTATTGACTTGGCCAGGATGGCCAGGGCTACAACCACTATGGCCGCAACGACGATACCGACTATCAAGACACTGCCTCCTTAGAGGTGGCCTCGGATTGCTCCCCCCAGACTTCGAGGACGAGCCCCGCCACCCTGATCACCTGCACCGGCGATCCCTTGGGAACCCTTCCGTTCAGGGAGCGGGCCGACCAGGCCTGTCCCTTTACCCGAACCATCCCCTCTGGGTCGAGAACGCTGATCGCCACACCCTCCTGCCCCTCGAGGCCCTCCAAGCCGTATTGGTGCGGACGGCTGCGGATCGAGAGGCCGTGCCTTAGCCCCAAGGCGCCAACCCCGCCTACCAACGCCAAATCAGCGCCAAACAGGACCCACGCGAGGCTGGCCGAGCCAGCGACGACAGCAGTTAGCGCGAACCAGGCTGCCGCGACGACCCCGATGCCCACTGCCCCCAGCATGAAATGCGGCCCCCCATGGAGGCCAGCGACCAAGGCGACCAGTGCCAACCCGAGCAAGACCCATGCCACAAACCACACGGGCGGCCTCCGTTCCTAGACCTTCCAATCATACTCCGCCCACCCCAGCTACATAGCTACAGCTAGGTAGCTGGCCAGCCCAGGCGGCTATGAACCCACGAATCCAAGCGTTGCTCCGGCGCAGGAATCTTCTCCACTGCCGCTCGGAAACAGTGGCTACAGCTTGGTGTAAAAGATTGGGCCCTCAAAGAGCGCGACCATGGCTGAGCTTGCGGTGGAACCAGACCCTGCCTGGCAAAAGCGGTCGGCGTCCGCCGGACGGGCTGGCGGCGTCGCCCGCTTCCTTGGACGAGGAAGGCCGGCCCTCTGGCTCTGGCCCCAAGCCGCTCGGCGAGGACTCCCCAAAGGGCGCTCAGCGCAACCGGCTGGTCCTCGTGGTTGGAGAGCTTGCGTGGAGATCTGATCCCCCAAAGCCGATGTCTTCGGATTCGGCGAAGCTCCCATCGGGGCAGGCTAGAGCTCCGCGACGGCCTGGAGGTAGCGCCGCGTCTTGCTCGGATGGAGCACCAAGACGCCGCCTTTTCAGAACCATGTTGATTGGACTTCGACCTCGCCATAGACAAAGCGTGTTGCGGCGATGCCACAGGTGCCCGATGAGCGCGTCTCCTCCCTCGGGCCGAGCATCCCAACCAAAGAAGGCTCGGGGTCGGGATGCCTCCAGGCCCATCCGTCGAGCCGATACCTAGCACCCGGCTCCTCGCCCAGGCCCACTCTTCGAGCCTCGTCTTGGAGGCGCACTGGCTCGATCCCGCACCTTGCCGGGTGGGACAATGCCCAGGATGGCCATCGTGTCGGCAGCACGCTAAAGGCCCGTTCCTTTGGTTTCGAGCTGGCAGGGACCCCTCACATTCGCCTCGGCGCCTCTATACCAAGCAGGCCAAGCCCCGTGGAAAGCACCCTCGCGGCCAGTCCACAGAGGGCAAGACGACTCGAGCGCAACTCGGGATCGGGGGCGGCAAGCACTGGACAGTGCTCATAGAAGGAGGTGAGCTTGATAGCCAAGTCGTAGAGGTATGAACAGAGCCGATGGGGCGCCCAGGTATCCACAGCTGCTTTGATCGCGGACCTGAAGCGACAGATGGCAAGGGCCAGCTCCAGCTCTTCCTCCGCCTCGAGCATGGACGGACCCACCCTTATGTCCTCTGGAGAAGAGATGTCGGCCCTCGAGAGGATCGAGCAGAGCCTCGCATGTGCATATTGCAGGTAAGGAGCCGTGTTGCCGTCGAGCGCCAGCATCTTGTCCCAGTCGAATATGTAGTCACGGCGCCGGTCGTTGGAAAGGTCCGAATACTTAAGGGCCCCCACTCCCACAGCCCTGGCAACCTCATCCCGCTCCGACTCGCTAAGGGAGGGGCTGTGGGCCGCCACCGCCTGGCGGGCCCGCGCCACAGCTTCGTCCACCAGCACCGAGAGCTTGAGCGGCGTTCCTGCCCTGCTGCGGAGCATTCTGCCATCCGGGCCAAGCACGCTTCCAAACTCGACGTGCACTGCCTGGGCAAGCTCGCCAAGCCACCCAGCCATCTCGGCCACCTTGAAACACATGGCCAGATGCTGGGCCTGGGGAGCCCCTACCACATAGATCAGGAGATCGGCCCCAATGCGCCGAACGCGATCCCGGATCGCCGCCAGATCAGTGGCCGCGTAGGTCCACCCGCCGTCCGACTTCCGCACAATCAAGGGAAGGGGTTCGCCTTCGCGATTGGAAAAGCCAGGCGGAAAGACGCATTGGGCGCCTTCACTCTCGACCAGGAGTCCTTTTGCTTGAAGCTCGGAAGCCATCTCGGGCAACTGATCGTTATAGAAGCTCTCCCCCACCACGTCGCTGGGCTCCAAAAGCACCCCCAACTTGGCATAGACTTCGCTGAAGTACTTCACGCTCTCAGCGACTAGTACCCCCCATAGCCTCCTCGTCTCGGGGTCCCCGGACTGGAGGGCGACCACCCTCAGCCTTGCCCGCTGACGGAAGCTTTCAGAGGAATCGAACTTCTCCCTGGCCTGGCGATAAAAGCTGTCCAGGTCTCCGACCGACAGCTCCTCCGCCCCTCGCTTCTCCCCCAGGTCCAACAGGTGCTCGATCAGCATCCCAAAAGGCGTGCCCCAGTCGCCGATGTGGTTTTCGCGCACCACCTCCGCGCCAACGAACGAGAGCACGCGGCAGATGGCGTCCCCGATGATCGTGGAGCGGAGGTGGCCAACGTGCATCTCCTTGGCGACATTGGGGTGGGAGTAGTCGACTACCGCTCGCCGACAGGGGGCGTCGCCGGATGCTCCGAGATCGTCGGCTTGAGCCATGCCGCCAAGCGCCTCCAAGATCGCATCGCGGGTGAGCCACAGGTTCAAGAACCCGCCACCGCTCACCTCGACGTGCTCGAAGAGCTCCTGGCTCGCCACATGTGCAGCCAGTTGCTCGGCAATGTCCTGGGGCGGCCGACCGAGGCGTCTCGCTAGCGCAATAGCCCCGTTGGCCTGGTAGTGCGCGCGGGAAGACGGCCGAAGCACCGGATCTGCACCAGCCTCCACTGCGTCGAAGGCGGGTTGCAGAGCCTCGAGAATCCTTGCTTCCAGATCGACAACCAATGCCACTCCTCCGAACGGGGGGAAACTGGCCCGAGCGAACCAGTCGGAGTCTCTCAACCTAGCCGGAGCAAGAGCCTGCCTGGAGCAGAAGAATCCAACACGACCGCAATGGCTTCGATAGGTTAAGCATCGATGCCCGTTGCGTTCGCTGTCGTATTAGCGGGCGGAGAGGGTCGACGGCTAATGCCGCTCACCCGCGACCGGGCGAAGCCGGCCGTGCCGTTTGGGGGAAGCTATCGGATCATCGACTTCGTCCTCTCCAACCTGGCCAACTCGGGACACCGGCGCATCGTCGTGCTAACCCAGTACAAGAGTCACAGTCTCGACCGCCACATCAGCCAGGCCTGGCACCTCTCCCCCCTTCTCGGAAATTACGTGGCCCCCGTGCCGGCCCAGATGCGGCGGGGACCGCGGTGGTACGCAGGGTCCGCAGATGCCATATACCAAAACCTCAACTTGATCTACGACGAAAACCCAGAGCACACCTTGGTATTCGGGGCCGACCACATCTATCGCATGGATGCGGCCCAGATGGTCGCGGACCACATCGCCTCCGACGCGGACGTCACCGTGGCCTGCATCGCGCTACCAAGGGACCAGGCGAGGGACTTCGGTGTCTTCGAGGTGGACAGCTACGGGAACGTCATCGGCTTCTTCGAGAAGCCAGCCGATCCCCCTCCGATCCCCTGGGCCAGCCACCTCTCGCTAGTCTCCATGGGCAACTACGTGTTTCGGACCAAGGCCCTAATCGAGGCGCTCACCATCGATGCCCGAAACGAATCCAGCCGCCACGACATGGGCGGCGACATAGTCCCGATGATGGTGGCCAAGGGACAGGCCCGCGTGTATGACTTCACCAAGAACGAGGTACCAGGGGCACAGGATCGGGACCGGTCCTACTGGAGGGATGTGGGAACCCTCGACTCCTTCTTCGAGGCCAACATGGACCTGGTGGCAGTCCACCCGGTGTTCAACCTATACAACCAGGATTGGCCCATCTACACCTGGCACGAGCCCCTTCCCCCCGCCAAGCTCGTCTTCGACGAAGAGGGGCGCCGTGGGCAGGCCATCGACTCCCTTCTCAGCTTGGGCGTGATAGTGGCGGGCGGCACCGTACGTCGCTCGGTACTCTCTCCGGGGGTCTTCGTCGACGCGGGGGCGCTGGTCGAGGAGTCGGTCCTCTTCAACCGGGTCCGCGTGGGCGAGGGGGCCGTAGTAAGAAGGGCCATCTTGGACAAGGAGGTAGTCGTGCCGCCTGGGGCTCGCATAGGGGTAGATCCCGACCAGGACCGCCTTCACTACACCGTCTCGGAGCGGGGAATCGTGGTTCTTGGCAAGCGGGAGCGGGTATGGATGCCAACCGCGGCGTCCAGCCGGCCTCCCCAGTGACAAAAGGTCCCGCCTCGAGGTGAGGGTCGCCCTTCTGAGCAGGGAGTACCCCCCCAATGTCTACGGCGGGGCCGGGGTACATGTAGCAGAGCTCGCCAAGGCACTCTCGCGCCGGGTGGACCTGGAGGTGCACTGCTTCGCCGGCCAGGCGGGCCCTCCTAGCGATCTCGGACCGCACGCGTTGGCGCACGAGGCATGGTCGGCCCTCGCCAGGCAAAGGCCAGAGGACGCGGTGCTCTCGGTTCTCTCCGTCGACCTGGCGATGGTCTCCAGCCTCGAGGGCTTCGAGGTGTGCCACAGCCATACCTGGTACGCGAACTTCGCTGGGCACCTTGCCAAGTTGCTCTGGGGTGCAAAACACATCGCTACCACCCACTCTCTGGAGCCGCTTAGGCCCTGGAAGGCGGAGCAGCTGGGCCGGGGGTACGAGGTCTCTAAGTTCCTGGAAGGGACCTCCCTCGTGGCAGCTGACCGGGTGATCGCCGTGTCTGGGGCCATGAAGCAAGACCTTCTCTCTTCTTACCCGGCGATCGACCCGAAAAGGGTGGAGGTGGTCCACAACGGCGTCGACGCCGAGGCGTGGTCACCTAGGACCTCCAAGGACGCTCTAGTGCGCTATGGCATAGATCCCGACCGCCCCTATGCGATCTTCGTGGGGCGCATCACGCCTCAGAAGGGGCTCAGCTTCCTCCTCCAAGCTGTCAGGGACCTGGACGTGGGCCTCCAGCTGCTTTTGTGTGCGTCCTCCCCAGACACCCCCGAGATGGAAGCTGAGGTTCGCTCCAGGCTCGAGGAGGCCGAGGCCTCCGGCAGAAGGGTTATCTGGGTGCGAGACCCCGTCCCCCACGAGGAACTGGCGCAGCTGGTCACCCACGCCCGGATGCTCGTCTGCCCCTCTGTCTACGAGCCCTTCGGGCTGGTGAACCTGGAGGCGATGGCCTGCGCCACCGCCGTGGTCGCCTCCAAGGTGGGCGGCATCCCAGAAGTAGTAGAAGACGGAGTGAGCGGGCTGTTGGTTCCTCTCTCCAGCAGGCCGGGAGAGGAGGGTCCTGATCCCGAATTTCCGAGCCGCCTCGCCCAGGTGATGAATCGATTGGCCGCCGACCAAGAGGCGGCCAGGGCGATGGGAGAGGCCGGCAGGCGCCGGGTGCTGTCTACCTTCAGCTGGGAAGCGGTCGCGGAGGCCACCTTGAACGTGTACCGGGCAACGCTGGCCGAGGGTTAGCATCCAAGGCGGCCCAAACTAGCCGGGCAGGCCGGCCTCAGAGCAAACAAACGCCCACCAAACAACCATCCTCCGATCCAGACCAATTGGTGCCCCGGGCGCCCTAGCATTAGGCAGCTGTGGCCGATGAGTCGGTGCTGACCAAGCAGAGCTCGGACTTCCCTCGCTGGTATCAGGAGGTGATAGCTCAGGCCGAGCTGGCGGAGAACGGACCTGTCAGAGGGACCATGGTGATCCGCCCCTACGGCTATGCGATCTGGGAGCTGATGCAGGCCGAACTGGACCGGCGGATCAAGCAGGCGGGGGTGCCGAACGCGTACTTTCCCCTCTTCATCCCAGAATCGTTCCTCCGCAGGGAAGAGGAGCACGTGGAGGGTTTCAAGCCGGAGTTGGCGGTAGTGACCCACGGGGGCGGCAAACGCCTCGAGGAACCTGTCGTGGTGAGGCCCACGAGCGAGACCGTGATCAACTCCTTCTTTGCCAAGTGGATCCAGAGCCACAGGGATCTCCCAATGGCCGTCAACCAGTGGGCCAACGTGGTTCGCTGGGAGCTCCGGCCGAGGCTCTTTCTCCGCACCAGTGAGTTCTTGTGGCAGGAGGGCCACACCGCGCATGCCACGGCAGAAGAGGCGCGCTCATTCGCCCTGCGAATACTCCACGAGGTCTACGCAGACTTCTTCGAAGAGGTGCTGCGGGTTCCCGTAGCCCTTGGCCGAAAGACCACACGCGAGAAGTTCGCAGGCGCCGAGTGCACTTGGACTGCCGAGGCCATGATGCGAGATGGCAAGGCCCTTCAGATGGGAACCAGCCACGAATTGGGGCAGAACTTCTCCAGGGTCTTCGACATCACCTTCCTCGATGCCTCCGGCGAGCGCCGGTATGCCTGGCAGACTTCCTGGGGAGCCTCTACCCGCCTTATTGGCGCGCTGATAATGGTCCACGGGGACGATTTCGGCCTCAGGCTTCCTTCGAAGGTGGCACCCTGGCAAGTCGTGGCGATGCTGGTGCGGGAGGACGAAAGAGCCGCCGCCTTGGCCAAAGAGGTATGTGGCCAACTCTCGAGGGCTGGATTGCGCATTCACCTGGATCAACGCACCGAGGTGGGCTTCGGCCGTCGCAGCGTCGACTGGGAGCTGAAGGGGGTCCCCCTCAGGCTAGAGGTGGGTCCGAGGGATGCCGCAGCGGGCGAGGTAGTGGTGGTGAACAGGGCCGAGCGCAAAAAGACCACCGTGCCAGCCGACCAGGTGGCAGCCTATGCAACCGCCGAGCTGGAGGCGATCGACGCGGCGCTCTTTGCGGAGGCCCGCTCGATGTTGATGGGGCGGACTCAGGAGGTCCAAAGTGCCAAAGAGGCGCTGGAGGCGGCACAGGATGGCTTTGCGGTGATCCCAGAGGAGGCATTGGGGTCCCAAGAAGAGGACCTCTTGAACCAGGCAGGAATCACCGTACGTTGCATCACCGAGCGCTCCTTTATGCGGGTGGACCAGGACGGCAAGTCCGTCGATCCGGTGGCTTTGGTGGGCCGGGCCTACTGAACCTCTTCCAAAGCCCTCGAAAGCTCCGAGGCGACATCTCGATACCGCTTCCCGCAGACCAGGTGGACCCCAGCGAACATCTTGGTCTGCTTGATCGCGCCAACCAGCTCCACTGCTCGCCTCACACCTGCATCAGGATCTTCCTTCAGTTCCAATAGGAGCTTCTGAGGGGGAGCGATCTCAGGGAGCTGCTCTGCAAGGTGCTGGGCCATCGCAGCTGAGGCCACCACCAGCACTCCAGCCAGCACCGGTATTTCGTCAGACAAGGTGGCCCTCCAGGAAACGAGCTCTTCTACGTCGTAGCCCACCTGGGCGAAGACGAAGTCGGCTTGGCGCTTCCACAAGGGAAGTGGCTGCCGGGAGGCGCTCACCCCAAAGCGCATTGCCGAAGCCCAGGCCGAGCGCTCGCGGATCTCTCTCGCCTGGGAGAGCATCTGGCGCACATTGAGCGCGCCTGTCCTCGTGGCATCGGGAGAGCTGTCTCCGTAGACCAAAAGGAGCTCTCCTATGCCGAGCCAAGCGGCGCTGATGAGGTCGCGGCGGAAACCCAAGAGATTGCGGTCCCTCGCATTCAGACAGGCAATGGCCCTTTTGCCCCCCTTGGCTATATGGCCCGCCACCACCAGGCTGGACATGGTGGCGCGGCCAAGGTGGTTGTCAGGGACCAAAAAGGCGGTAGCCACCGACTCCAAAACGGCTACCTGCTCGTCCACCCGAGAAAGGTCGGGGCGTGCCGGCGGATCGACCTCGCAGACCACATGGAAGCTACGGTCTCTATCTCCTGGTCCAGCCGCCGCTATGGCGCCCTGCTCAATCCAGTTCACTCTCCAGTCCTCCGGAATTGCCATGCTGCCAAGGGCGCCAGGACCACCAACAGACCCAGGCACCAGGCCATCGCCCGACCAACGTAGGCTGCCGTCGGCCCCCCTTCGGTCAGGGCGCGCAGCGCGTTCACGACCTCGCTCACTGGTTGATTGTTGGCGAAGGCCTGAAGCCACCCAGGCATAGTGGCCACTGGGACGAAAGCGCTCGAGGCAAACACCAGGGGGAAAAGGAGGGGGAAGGCCATGAGCTGGGCAGCCTCGGCAGTAGGTGCCGCCAGCCCCACGACCGCAAATCCCCACGAGAGGGCGTAGGAGAACAAGAGTGCGAGTCCGAGGGCGGCCAGCAGTCCGCCGAGAGAGGTGTGCACCCGGAAGCCCACTGCGGAGCCAACTGCGAATATGAGCACCACCACGATCAGGTTCCGACAAAGATCCGCTGTCGTTCTGCCGGCGAGCACGGCGAAACGGGCCATCGGGAGGGCCCGGAACCGCTCTATCAAGCCCTTTTGGAGGTCCTCTGCAAGACCCACTGCCGTAGAGACGGCCCCGAACGCCACAGCCTGACCGAAGATCCCCGGTATCAGGAAATCGACATAAGGAATGCCCCCCGTGCGAACTGCCCCTCCGAACGCGTATCGAAACAGCAGGACAAACATGACTGGCTGGACGCTCGAGAAAAAGAGCGCCTCTTTGACCCGGAGGTAGTTGAGAAGGTTGCGCTCAGCGACCACCAAGGTGTCGACCAGCGCGCCTTCCAGCCTGCCGCCTCTTGGAATTGAAGAGGCGCTCAAGAGTCCTCCATCTCGCCAGATTGAGCTCCATGACCTGTCAGGGCTAAAAAGACGTCATCGAGGCTCGGCTCTCTCAAGTTGAGGCGAGTCGGCTCTAGGCCCTCCTGACTCAGTTGCGAGAGCGCGCGCACCACCGTCCGAGCCCCGTCCTCGACCGGGAGCTCAACTGTTGGCCCCCTCAGAGTGGGCCTTGCCCCCCACGCTCGGGCCAAAACGTTGGCCGCGGCTGCAGCCTCTTCTGCGGTTGCCATCACCAGGTCCAGCACCGTCTGGCCGAGACCAGCCTTGAGCTCAGCCGGCGTCCCCTCCGCGAGGATCCGTCCCCGGTCGACCACCGCCACCCTGTGGGCAAGCCGGTCAGCCTCCTCCAAATACTGCGTGGTGAGCAGGACTGTGGTTCCTTCGGATACTAGACCGGCAATGGCAGTCCACAGACTGGCCCTGCTGTAGGGGTCGAGGCCAGTGGTGGGCTCGTCCAGGAAGAGCACTGGCGGACGGGCAACTAGCGCAGCAGCCACGTCCAGTCGACGCCGCATCCCTCCGGAGTAGGTCTTTGCCGGCCTGGATGCGGCCTGTTCCAACTCGAACTGGAAGAGAAGCTCCCTTGCACGCTCCGAGGCCTGGCGTCGGCTGAGTCGGCACAACTGCCCCACCATACGCAGGTTCTCGTATCCAGTGAGGTTCTCGTCCACCGCCGCGAACTGCCCCGCCAACCCAATCAGGCGACGAACCTCTTCTGCTTGTTCGACCACGTCCCGCCCCATCACCTTGGCCCTTCCCCGATCGGGGCGGAGCACGGTGGTAAGGATGCGCACAGCCGTGGTCTTGCCAGCACCGTTCGGACCGAGCAACCCAAAGACGCTGGCAGGCTCGACTGCCATGCTAAGGCCGTCCAGGGCCTTGACTCCGCCGCTGAATACCTTCACGAGGCCGCTCGCCTCTATGGCATAAGCCATGACGAGACCCTAACCCGACCGGAGGCCCTCCAAAGCCAACACGGCAAAGATGACCCTGCCGCCAAGTCCTCCCCCCGCGAACTGTAGCCTTGCATTCACATGGCCCAGGCTCGCCCCAGAGACTCCCGCTGGCCAGCTGCCAGCACGAAGGGACTGAGATTGGACCAGGCACCACTGGTTCTTACTCCAAAGAGGTAGGCACGGCATGGTCTTCGAACTCAAGCCCATGATCGAACAGAGGCGGGGTGATGGTTTTGGCCTCCACTCCCGTTTCCTGAATCCCCAGGCCCCGAGGGTGCTGCATTCGATCGGCTTCGACGTCGTCTACGAACGGGCGGAGGGCCCATACCTCTACGATTCCGAGAACCTCCGATACCTGGACTTCCTATCCGGATTCGGGGTATTTGGGATCGGCCGCAACCACCCCGTGGTAAGACAGGCACTCGCGGACGCCTTGTCGTTGGAGCTAGCGGACCTGGTGCAAATGGACACCCCGCTCCTATCGGGGCTTCTCGCCGAAAAACTCCTCTCCCACGCCCCTGGGCTGGACCGGGTCTATTTCGCCAACAGCGGAACAGAAGCCGTCGAAGCAGCCCTCAAGTTCGCTCGAGCCGCTACCGGGCGCCCGCGCATTCTCTATTTCGACCACGCGTTCCACGGCCTAACCGTGGGGTCGCTCTCGGTGAACGGCTCGGCGGAGTTCCGCCGGGGATTCGGACCCCTGCTCCCAGACACCGCAGTTCCCACCTGGCAGCTTGACACGATCGAGGCCGAGTTGGCAAAGGGCGACGTGGCCGGCCTAATCGTGGAACCGATCCAGGGCAAGGGAGTAAACATAGCTCCGGCAGGCTTCCTCGCCCAGGCCCAGCAGCTCCTGCGCAACCATGGAGCACTTCTCATCTGTGACGAGGTCCAGACCGGGATAGGCCGCACTGGCAGGTTCTTCGCCTACGAGTACGAAGGGGTCGACCCGGACATCGTGACCGTGGCCAAGACCCTTTCGGGGGGCTACGTGCCAGTCGGAGCCACCTTGGCCAAGAACTGGATCTTCGAGAAGGTTTATCCGAGCATGGACCGGGTTATGGCCCACAGCTGCACCTTCGGGGGAGGCGCTCTAGCCATGGTCGCCGGACTTGCGACCCTCGCCGTGATCGAAGAGGAGGACCTCGTGGAACGGGCCGCCCAGCTCGGAGGAAGCCTGCTTGGGGAGCTGGAGGCGATGGTGCCCGACTATGAGTTCCTCTCTGAGGTGAGGGGGAGGGGTCTCATGATTGGTATCGAGTTCGGCAGACCCCGCTCGCTCAGGCTGCGAAGCGAATGGGCAATGCTACAGGCGGCGAGAAGAGGCCTCTTCGCCCAAAGCATTGTGATACCGCTCTTCCAGCGCCACAGGGTGCTGACCCAAGTGGCAGCAGACAACGTGGACGTGATAAAGCTGCTGCCCCCGATGGTGGTAAACGAGGCGGATCTGAGGTGGTTCCTTGACGCGTTTCGGGAGGTCATGGACGAGGCCGAGCACGGCAAGGGCGTCGTGTGGGATCTGGGACGGGTTCTCGTGAAGCAGGCCCTGGCCCGGTAGGGGAAGTCCCATGGCGGCTTCATGGCAAAGGAGCAGATGACCTTGCAGAGGGCAGAAGACCTCTCCGCAGCCTTTACGGCACGCAAGCGTTGGTGGGAAGGCGCGTCCATCTACCACATCTACGTCAGATCATTTGCGGACTCAAACGGCGACGGCATAGGAGACCTGAGGGGCGTACTCGGACGCGTCGACTACCTCCGCTGGCTTGGCGTGGATGCCATATGGCTCTCGCCCACCATGCCCTCTCCCAACGCTGACTGGGGATATGACGTATCCGACTACCGGAGCGTCCACGAGGACCTTGGGAGTCTCGAGGACCTGGCCGAATTGGTGGAAGCTTGCCACCAAGCGGGAATCCGGGTGCTTTTAGACCTGGTCCCCAATCACACCAGCTCAGAGCATCCCTGGTTCCTCGAAGCCAAGAAGGGCCCAGCTTCGGCCTTCCGAGACTTCTATGTCTGGGCAGACCCCAAACAAGATGGGAGCCCCCCCAACAACTGGCTCACGCCCTCGGGGGAGCCTGCCTGGAGCTTCGATCCTCCAAGCGGCCAGTACTACCTTCACAACTTCTTGCCAGGCCAACCCGACTTGAACTGGTGGAATCCGAAGGTGCGGGAGATGTTCCTCGACATCCTCCACTACTGGTTCGAGCGGGGCATAGACGGCTTCAGAGTGGACGTGGCCCACGGGCTCTACAAGGACGCCGAGCTCCGAGACAATCCGCCTGCCCCGGCCGAACTCTCGTCCCTAAGCCACGGCGGCCAGCTGGCCACATACAGCGCCAACCGCCCCGAGGTGCACTCCGTCTACCGCAACTGGCGGTTGCTTGCTCGGGCCTGGGAACCCGAAAAGCTGTTCTTGGGAGAGACCTGGGTGTTTGACTACGCCAGTTGGGCCAAGTACTTCGGCAACGACGACGAGCTCCAGCTCTGCTTCAACTTCCCCTTCGTCTATGCCTCCTTCGAGGCGGCCTCGCTAGCCGAACGAGCTCAGGCTGTCTTCGACTCCCTGCCTCCGGCTGCCTGGCCGGTATGGGTAGCCTCCAATCACGACGTCGGCCGCTTCCCGAGCCGCTGGTGCGGCTCAGATCCACGCAAGGTCAAAGCGGCCCTCGTCGTCTTGGCCATGCTGCCTGGATCTTTAGTCCTCTACTACGGGGACGAGATAGGGATGACCGACGTGGAGGTACCTCCATCCCAAATGCGCGATCCCATGTACGGGGGGGAGGCCTCCCGCAGCCGCGACCGCTGCCGCACGCCAATGCAGTGGGAGGCGGCGCCCAACGGCGGCTTTTGCGCCCCGGAGGCCAAGCCTTGGCTTCCCCTCGGCAACTACCGGGCCACCAACGTGGCCGAACAACGCGAGGACCCCTCCTCCATACTCAATTTGACCAGCCAGCTGCTGGGCCTGCGCCGTTCGGTCGGACCAATACCTTCCTCCTCCTACCTGGAGCTACACCGCTCCAAGCAGGCATGGGTTTTCGAGGCCGCGTCGATCCAAGTAGCAATCAACTTGACATCGGAGCCGGCCGAGGTCCCCTACGCCGCATCTTCTGTGCTGCTCTCGACCGCAAGGGACCGAGATGGCCTAGAGCTCGTCCCCGGCCGTCCAACTGTGCACCTCGAGCCGTGGGAAGCGATAGTGGGCACTTAGCGCCCCTAGGACCAGCTGGCTGGCTCCAGGGCAACCCAGACGCTATTTGCAGCCAGAGGCGGAAGGAGGTGCTCTTGGTTGCCTACCCTCAAGGCCACCTCCCCCACCTCGCTTCGGCTTACTAACTGGAGAATCGCCCCCGGCACCACATTGGTCTCCATGAGGAGTCCGAGCACAGCCTTGGAGTCGTGTTCTGCAAGCTCGCTTATTCGCTCCACTCTCACCACAGCCGGCGGCTCGGCTTCGCTCAGCCGCTCGAGGGGAACCTCCTCCTTGGGCTCACCAGGGATGTGGTTGCCGTGGGGACAGCGCGCAGGCCTGCCCACGAGGGCGTGCATCCGCTCTAATACAACGTCGGAGACGACTGGGGCTAGCCTCTGCGCCTCCTCGTCAGCGGTGATCCAGTCGAGTCCGAGCGAAGAAACAGCCCACGCCTCGACAATGCGATGGCGACGGACCGCAGCCTCGGCGATTCGTTCGCCCTCCTCAGTCAGCTGGAGTATCTGATGCTCGTCCTCCCAGAGGAGGCCCTCTCGGACAAGGCGGTTCACGAACTCTGTCACTGCCGGGGCAGACACCCCAAGCCAGGACGCCAGCCGGGCTCGCCTCACAGTCTCCTTTTCTCCCCGCAGGTACCAGACGGCCTCCAAGTAGCGGACGTGTGCGCCGACCCGTCCCAGATCGCGCTCGCCCCGACTAACACCTACCCCGGCCACTCCCACATTTTCTCATTGCAGGAGACTGCCTGTGTGCCATCTGGGCGCTCAGGCAAGCCCTTTGAGCATCAAGCTCCAGTAGAAGCGAGGGAGCAGCGACTTCTTCACCACCCACATGTCCCAGCGCTCCCTTTTCGTATCGACAAGCGGGATGGTCGGATGTGGAGCCAGGCTGTAGTCGAACTCCGCCATCACCACCCTGCCTCGCCGAGTCGTAAACGGGCACGCGGCATAGCCGTCGTAGTAGCCGGTGGGCTGCCTCCCGGCTAGCACCGCAGCAACTCCCCGAGCTACCACCGGTGCCTGACGGCGGACTGCTGCTCCGGTTTTGGACGTCGGGGCATCTGAGGCATCCCCCAACGCGAAGACGTTTGGGTATCGACGGTGCTGAAGGGTATGAGGATCGACTTCGATCCAACCACCCGGGGTAGGCCCGGCGAGGGGGCCTTCCCGGACGAACCTAGGCGGCTGCTGCGGCGGCGCTACATGGAGTAGGTCATAGGAAAGAGTGACTGCTTGCTTGCCCTCCGGAGTGGTGACTATGAACTTGGCTGTCTTCGCTGAGGCGTCAACTTCTATAATTCTATAAGGTCGTGGCTGAAGAAGGTCTTTATCCCGTAGCGGCGCACCACGCCTTCGAGGACCCTCGCAAACTCAGGCACCCCAAAGATGCCCCCAGCCGCTGTCGCAAAGCACACCTCCACCGCCCCACCAAGGCCTCGCCTGAGCCAATAGTCGCTAGCCATATAAGCCGCCTTCTGTGGAGCCCCAGGGCACTTGATAGGCGTAGCAGGCGCCACGAATACTGCCCGGCCGCCCCTAAAGCGACCAAGCAGCTCCGCCGACTTCAAAGCGAGCTCTGGGGCGTAGTTGGAGCTAACCCAAGGCGACGAGAGCGCCTCTTCAAGGCCGGCCACCAAATCCCAGGCCAGCTCCACCCCTGGGCAGACCACCAAGACGTCATAGGAGATCTTCGACCCCGAGCGCGTTACGACAAAGCAGCCCTCCGGGTCCACCGCCTCGGCCCAGTCCTGCACCCAGACGACCCCCTGAGGCATGACCTGAGCTTCGAGGCGCACTGAATCCTCAAGGCGAGCCTGCCTGGCCCCGACCAGCGTCCAAAGCGGCTGATAGTAGTGGAGCCGCGATGGCTCGACTACCACTACGTCTGACTCGCCAGCCCTCCTCAGCCGCGCCGCCACGCTAATTCCGGCGGTGCCGCCCCCCAAGATGACCACACGATGCCGCACCGGGCCTCCTTTGGTGCCTCGATCCCCTGCAGGGGTCCTCTCGGATAATTCTTACTAACCTTGATCAGAATACTAAGAATTATCCGATGCTGGCAAGTCAGCTTGCGAGATCACCTACCCTGAGACCTCTATACCTGGGCTTCAAAGCGCGCCAGACGGGCCAGCTGGGAGCCGAATCGGGCTGGCACAGCACATGATGCATAGCGCAGGTCAGATGGTCCGAATGCCGCCTTAGCCACTACCTGGCCGCCTTTGGCCAAGACCGCCTCTTCCATCTCTTCCAGGGCGCCTTTGGGAAAGAAGCGATAGGTGCAGAAGAGCGCGACGGGCCGTCCCCCAAGCCAAGGCAAGGCTGCCAGCCAGCGGCGAGCGGCCTTCGCGGGCCTCACTCCGGCAACTACGGCACCCTCCACCCAGCTGCCCACAACCAGGGCATCCGCCCAGGCGAGCTCGGGGGCCTTCGCCTTTGCGAGCGATAAGAGACGAACCTCATGACCTGCAGCTTCGAGACTGGAAGCTATTGCGCCTGCGGCAGCCTCTGTCCTGCCCGTGCGGGACTCATAGCAGACGACCACCCGCAGCCGCCGCTTTCTCTCCCAAGCAGGTGTCGGAGCCCCGGGACGGCGAGGCATTGCTTCGAGCACCGCCTGTGCGGCCCTGATTCCCTGAGCCATGGCCTCTACCACTGTGGAGGCTCCCACTAATACGTCGCCAGCTGCCCAGACCCTCGGCCTCCTCGGAGCTTGTGCCTCCCAGAGTCCCACTTCCCTTGCCGCGGCCAACTCACCTACGGGGTAGGAAAAGGCGTGCTTGGAGGCTCGGGCGGCAAATATACCGCTCGCCATCCACCGCCGGTCCGGCGGCCAAGGGGCTCGTCGGGGCGGAAGCTGCGGCCAATGCGAGTTGAATCTGGGATCGACGCGATAGCCCATGGCGCGCACGACTAGGCAAGCATCTAGCCACTCCCCAGGGCCCGCAAGCACTTGGGGTCGCTCCTCCGGCCGGTCATGGCGTGTGCGGGACAACTCCACTGCGGTTACCTTGCCGTCATCTCCGATCACTCTTGCCAGCGTGCGGAGGAAGGCTACCTCGACGCCTTCTGCCCTCGCCTCTGCCAGCTCGTCGGGCCTCGCCAAGGCAAAGCGCTCATCAACCCAGTCCACGCAGGTGGCTCTCAGTCCAAGCCGAAGGGCGCCCCTCGCCACGTCCAGCGCGGTATTGCCAGCTCCGAGTACCACCACCCGGCTCGAGGCAACTTCCGGGGGCCTGTATCCGAGGCGCCGCCAGAGCCCCTCTTGCGCCTCGCCAGACCGGAGGGCCTCCTTAGATGCCTTGAGAAAGGCGGTTGCGTCCAGGACTCCGGCCAGGTCGCTTCCCGGCACCGGCACGGATATGGATACAGAAGCGCCAGCCGCCACCACCACCGCATCGTGGCGCCTCGCGAGCGCATCGAGTTGGTCGGGGTCGACTTCGTGGTTCAACACCAGCTCTACTCCGGCCTCGTCGAGGTGTTGCCAGGGACGACGCGCGACTTCCTTCGGAAGAGTGAAATCTGGGATGCCCCAGTTTAGGAGGCCACCTGGAACGTCGTCTTTTTCGTAGACAACTACAGAAGCTCCGGCCTCAGCCAGTTTCCAAGCCGCCGCTATTCCAGCGGGACCCGACCCCACCACGCCCACGGAGAGCTCTAGAGACCGATCGGGCCTGCGGGGCCCACTCAGGGGCTCTGCATCTGCAGCAAAGCGTTCTAGTTTCCCAATGGCAACCGGCCGCTCCCCAGCAAGGGACCAACTGCAGGCCCCCTCACACTGCGCGGCCTGGTTGCAGACTCGAGAGCAGATATCTGGCATAACTGAGGTGGCTCTCAGCACCTCCAAGGCGCCCCGGGCGTCTCTTCGCCGAAGCGCCGCGATGAAGCCGGGTATGTCGTTGTGGGCCGGACAGCCAAGCACACAAGTCGGGTCGGGGCAACTTAGGCACCTAGAAGCCTCTGCGACCAC
>OGCG01000664.1_pt1 | contig 20055 bp, 21 predicted proteins | sample 1570061 | NCBI WGS metagenome assembly OGCG01 (sample SAMN06268698, study PRJEB24515) | hot springs metagenome | isolation source: Joseph's Coat, Yellowstone National Park, Washington, USA | place: USA:Joseph's Coat, Yellowstone National Park, Washington, USA
GCCGGTTTTAGAAAACTTCTTCGCAGGCATTCTTATAATTTCTACCGGATTTATTTCAATAGGAGATCATATAAGGAAGTCAGTTATTTTAAACATCTAGGCAAAAATAACTAAAAGTCACTGATCATAAATTGCCAATAAAACGTATTATTAGGAGAATCAGAATAATAATATTGTGTACGAGGTATTAGATTACAAGGGAAATCCGAAATCTTATATCCACATGAAAATTATGGAAAGTTTAGTCGAAAGTAGGTTGGCATTAGAAATGTTGAAAAGAGGGCTTTTAACTAACGCCTCGTCTAAAGCTTTTATTTCCATAAAGGCATTCATAAGTGCATTAATTGTAAAGGATTTTGATAAAATAATTCAGAATAAGCCTGAAAAGGAAAAAGAGTGGTATGAGAGAATAGGTTATTCTGCCCCAACAACAGGTCTTATAGGAGTTTCATATGATCTTGAAAAATTAGGCTATAACGTAAGTTTAGTAATAAGGATAGCCTTATCTTTGCATTCTTTTTCATATAACGGTTTTGATCCTAATTTAGTTAACTATAAAGATAAGGAAGAGGTTGAAAAGGACATAAAAAACGTAATACAGTTCGTCATCGATAATGCCAAGAAATATTTTAACGATTTTTGGGATGAAGAATTGGAAAAAGAATTGGAAAATCTGATAAATGCGTCTAAAGATTAATATCGTCATAGCCATAGGGTTGGGCTTTAGACTATTGACTTAGTAGTCCTCTAAGGCGAAAATTTCCTATGCAGATCTAGATTATCTTTCTGACTTGCGAAACCCTTGTATAAATTACTACTTGCTTAACTTTTCCACCACTTAATAACTTCTCAATCTCACTACCGTTAATAGCCTTAATTTTCCCTTCCCTAATTCACTCCTACTCATGCTAAATACCTCATCAATATCACTAGGCGTCAAGTATCTTTCCACGATAATTAAAAGTTAGCAGAAATGTTATATACTTGCCTTATAGCAAGAAAATCGAATTATACAATTTGAAAGATAGAGAAGTTTCAATTTACTAGCTTATTAACTTTTCTACTATTTTTAGGAGTCTTTACACTAAGTTTGAGCCGTCCTAATTCTGTTGAAAAACGAATGTATTACGTCTTTCTCTTCTTATTAAGCAACAACTATTATAAATTCAGAAATGTATAAACCATTTAAATTATTTCCTTAACTAGAGAATCGTATTTAACAAATATCTTTATAACTTTCCTAACCTTCTTTTTATATAAAAATGCTGTCTATAGTGATTCCTGCATTCAATGAAGAGAAGAGGATAGGAAATACTTTAAACAAGTTAACCTCATGGTACTCATCGTCAGAAATTATAGTTGTATTTGATGGAAATGATAACACGCCGGAGGTCGTAAAGGAATATAACGCAAAACTTTACGTAAGCAAGGAAAGGTTGGGAAAGGGAGCATCGTTAAAGAAAGGTATAGAATTCTCGTCCTACAAAAAAATTCTATTAATTGATGCCGATTTACCGGTAACACGTGACGATTTAAATAAAATAACTACTACTAATGCCGATTTGGTTATTACAACTCGAAGAATCATAGGCATGCCTTGGAAAAGGAGGTTTTTGCACCGAGGCTTTATTATCTTAACTAAGATTTTCTTCCCGAGCCTTAGAAAGTTTAAGGATTTTCAGTCTGGAGTTAAGCTAATAAATAGGGAAAAGGCTCTTTCAGTTCTCGACAATTTAATAATAAACGACTTTTTGTTTGATATAAATTTAATTTATGAATTTAAGAGGAGAGGCTATAGTATAAAAGAAGTTGAAATAAGTTACATACATGACGAGACCGATAGTAAAATTTCGAGAAAATTGTTCAAGATAATAATCTTCATGTTCTTATCTTTACTTAAGTTGAGAGTATATTATTCCCCATTTAAAGGGATATTAAAAACTAGGGCTTTCCTTAAGGCTCAGGATTTTATTTTGAAAACTTTAAGGTAATTAAAAATAAATAGTTTATGAAGTAGTAGGTATTCGATTTTACAGCAATTCTTATACCTTCCTTATCTTTACAATGTTTAAGGACTGAGCTATACTTCCGGAAATTGGGTCGGTAATTTGGTCGCTTATTAAGCTATTGACGTCGAAACCGTGACCGTAAGCGAATTTTTCTCCTTTAGAATGCCTACCAAAACCGAAGTACGTAAAGGCCGTGTCTTCCCTTATGTCGTCAGTTACTCTAACCTTGCATCTTACTCTTTGACCGGTTGTTAAGGAAATTAGTTCCACTTCGTCATTGTCCTTTATTCCCAGTTTTTCTGCCCTCTTCTTGTTGATGGTAACTGGGTTCTCTGGGGCTAACTTTATCAGCGTTGGTATATCAAAGGTTATGCTGTCTTGGGTATGATATAAAGTGTGGCCGCTTGTTAAGTAAAATTCGTCGTCTTCTCTAGGCATAACGTTTTTCTCTATATAAGTGGGCAATGGGTAGTAGCCGTGCTCGTGTAAGATTGTGGAGTATATCTCAACTTTTCCTGACGGAGTATTTAACTCCTTTTTATAAGGATAAACTTCGTAAAGCTCTGTAGGTATCTTTACACAACCTTTTGAGTAAAGTTCTTCCTTATTTATTCCTAATTTACTTAGAATCATATCCTGCAAGGAATCAAAGGTATCGTTTGCTAGCCCTAACCTTCTTTCAAGTTCTAACAATATCCACCATAACGGCTTTGTGTCGTAATAAGGCTCAACGGCTTTTTGGTGAATATCAATCCATGCTTCTAAAGTCCAACCTACAGGCAAAGGTAACTCGTCCCTTTCTAAATAAGTAGATTCCGCCAATACTACGTCTGCGTAATCTGTTACGTCTGAGGGCATAACGTCAACTACCACTAGGAAGTCTAACTTGCTTAACGCTCTCCTAACCAGGTCGCTATTTGGATCCCTACCGTCTAGGTTTGTCCCCACGACCATTAGAGCCTTTATTGGATAAGGACTACCGGTGAGTATTGCCCTATATACCTCCTGAAAGGCAGCATAAGTTAACGGATACCTAATTTTATCTATCCTCTTAACTTTAGCCTTATTCTCTTCATAGAGTTTTATCCTGGGCTTTTTAGAGAAAATCAGTCCTCCTTTCTTGTCCAGGTTGCCTATCATTGCATTAATTATGAAAGCTGACATCCAAGTATAAGTTGAGTCTGTGGAAAAGGAAGTATGCCAACCGTCGTCTATTACTGCAGAAGGTCTGTTTTCCCACAAGTTTTCTGCAATGTACTTAACGTCGTCGTAAGTAGCTCCAGTAATGTAAGTAAGTCTAGGATATACTTTCTCCCCTTCCTTCATTAGTAAGTAAAAGGCTGTAGCTACTCTTCTACCATCCTTTTGACCTTCATAGATTAACTTATCTGAATACTCATTAGCAGGAGATAAATCGTCCTCATAGACTAACAGCGAAGCATTGCTATACTTCTTTAGGAAATCTTCGTCATACATTCCGTTCTTTATCATATAATAAATTACGGAAAGCAGGAAAGCAGTATCGGTACCAGGCCTTATAGGAATCCACCTATCTGCATATCTTTGAGCTATTGCCGACTTCCTAGGATCTATAACCGCTATCTTCATTCCGTTTTTCCTTCCTTCTTCTATTCTCCTAACTATGTCAGGGACAATGCCTTCTAAAGGATTCCTGCCTATAAATACAACGAACTTAGAGTTGGGATAATCTGGGTCAATGCTTCTGGGACCTTCTGCTCCTAAAACTAGCTCTGCAGCTACAGTCCTCGGACCGTGACAAACTGATTCGTGGCCTATTAAGTTGGGTGTTCCGTAAAGTGCTGCAAACCTTTCTAAAAGCTCCTTACCGTAATCGTGGTAAGTTATAGCTAGGTATTCTGGATGGCCTTCGTCTAAAAGTTCTTTAAGCCTTTTGGTGACTTCGTCTAAAGCTTTCTCCCAACTTGTTGGAACCAATTGATCTCCTTCCCTAATCAAAGGGGATTTAAGCCTATCTGGGTGAGTAAGTAAATAAGGACCAGCTGCTCCTCTGCCGCAAATACCTGGCTGGGGGTGATTCCTATTTGCCGCAACTCTTACTACCTTTCCTTCAACTGTGGCAATTATTCCGCAAGCGTTTTTACACATGTAGCATCTTAAGAAAGCCATACATTATTTTTATCTAATAGTTTATTTAATCTAATTAGGGATTCAGGAAATATTTCTTCGTTAGCATAATAGATGAACTGCTATTTTCTGACGTAAAATTTTCCCTTATTTAATAGTGGATTTAACTATGTTAAAACTAACGTAAGAAAAATAGATAAAAAGAGTTTAGCTTACAAGAATTCCTCCCAGTACTTTCTTTGATATTTCTAACGTCTGGAAGTGCAACATCGGTGCTCTTGCGTCTCTATAATATTTCTCTATCTTAAGAGCGTTGCTGAATCCGTGGCCTCCAGTTATTCTTAAAGCTTTATCTATTACATCTAGAGCGTTTTCAGTAATGAATATTCTAGCCTTAAGCACTGCAGGTAAAGGATTCTGCGTACTTAATTGATCTGCTGCATAGTAAAGTAATTGCCTCATTGCCTCAATCTTTGCAGACATCTCAGCTAAGTAAATTTGTACTCCTTCGAAAGAGCCTAGAGTATTTTGTCCCAATTTCCTGCTCTTAACATGGTTTAATGCCTCCTCAAAAGCACCTTCTGCTAAGCCTAAGGATATTGCCGAAACTCCTAACATTCCTACCCTGCCTAAAACTCCTAGGAACTTGACGAAGTCGTCAACTATGAAATTATCCTTACTCACTTCTGCATTCTCTAGTATTAATTCTCCCCAAGATACTCCCTTCATTCCTAAGGAAACGAACTTTTGTCCTACTTTCGTTTGTCCTTTCTCGACTAGGATTACTCCTGGCTTTTGTTGCCCTACAATTTTAGTTATAATCATGAAAAGATCTAATTCTCCTACTCCGGTAATGAAAGTCTTGTTCCCATTAATTACGTATTTATCTCCTTTCAATTCTGCAGTAGTATTAAGTACGGCGTTTATTGCACCGCCCACTGATTCAGTTCCTGCTGCACCAATTAACAGCTTACCGTTAACTAGGTCGTTCATGTACTTATCCTTTAGTGACTGACTCGCGAAAGTATTGAAGGCCATTGTTGCTGCAACATGAGTTACGTAAATCCAGGCTGTTGACGGTGAGACCTTCGCAATGTTTTTAACAACGTCAACGAAAACTCTTGCCGGTAAACCCATGCCGTAAGGTTTAGGTATTAAAATTCCCATAAATCCTTGTTGGGCTAATAATTCAAGGTTCTTTCTAGGGAAAATTCCTTGTTCTTCACTTGTTGAATCGAGTTGTTTTGCTACTTCACTTGATGACTGGATTATTAACTCTGTTTCCTCGCTCATAATAGAAAGAGTGAAGGTTGATTTAAATAATTTACCAATATAATTCTTGTTTTAATTAAGTTGAGAAAGTATAGGCTTTATTTCACATTTATGTTGATTTTAAAGAATTAATTAAATAAAGTAATGGCAGTGAAAGTTAAACGTTTAAACGATTTTTAGCAATTATAGTTTATGAATATTATAGCATTATTTAAAATAGTTCCTGATGACACTTTAATAAAGATAAGCGGGAACTCGCTTGACCTTAATGTTCCGAATAAAATAAGCACTTACGATAAGAACGCAATAGAGGAGGCTGTAAGAATAAAAGAGAAACATGGAGGAAAAGCTTACGGCATTACGGCAGGGATTACGGATAGGAAAACTATAAGGGAAGCTTTAGCAATGGGCCTTGACGAGGTTATTTCCATTGACATGAAAGAAATGGACGTTATGACTACAGCTGAGGCAATTGCAGAAGAAGTTAACCAAATAAAGCCTGATATAATACTTGCAGGAGAAAGCACTACTGACAGTAGCGGAAGCGTTCTACCTTCGTATTTGGCAGCAATGCTAAATTATCCTATTGTGTCTTACGCAAAATCGATTTCAATTGAGGGAGATAAGGTTAAAGTAGAGAGGAATTTAACGACGCTTACGGAAATAGTAGAAGCCCCTATGCCTGCCGTAATTTCGGTTGTTGGTGAAATAAACACTCCTAGAATTCCTACTGTCAGACAAATTTTAGAGTCTGCAAAGAAACCGGTGAGGAGCTTGACTTTTAATAAAGCTCCAAAAGTTAAGATAGTCAGCGTTTCTCCTTATGTTATTCAGAGGAAAAAGATTATTATAGAAGGCAAAATGGAGGAGGCTGTTGATAAATTATTATCATACTTAAGGGGTGAGGGTGTACTATGAAGGTAGTAATATATTCTGAGGATCCGGAAATAATAAAAGTTGGAGCCAGCTATTTCCCTAACGAGCATATCATAGGTATAACTACAAGAGAAGTAAAATACGCCGACGAATTATATCTAGTTGATAGGATAGATGAGGAATTCATAAGCAATTTCATTGCGTCATTAAAACCTGACGTAGTTTTAGTAGGGAATTCTAAGAGAGATAAAACCATTGCTGGCTATGTTGCTGGTTTGTTGAAGGTACCTATAATTCCGGAAGTAATGGATCTTGAAGGAAATAAGGCTAAAAGAGTAGTTTACAGCGGAATGGGGATAGCGGAAGTTGAATTTTCATATCCAGCAGTTATTATAATAGGGAGAAAAGAAGTACAAGTAAAGGAGAAAGAGAAAATCGAGATCAATAAGTTGGAGGTAAAAGAAGGTAAAGTGAAGGCTATAGAAGAGAAGAGCAAGGGAGAACAGGGAGTAAATCTATCAACTGCTGAAATAATAGTTTCTGTTGGGAGAGGAATAGGCTCAAAGGAAAACGTAAAATATGCAGAAGATCTTGCTAACGCTTTAGGTGCAGCATTAGGAGGTAGTAGACCAGTAACTGCGGAACTTGGTTGGCTACCAGAAGATAGGCAAATAGGACTTTCCGGAAATAAGGTAAAGCCTAAATTATACATTGCACTAGGAATTTCCGGTCAACCTCAACATTTGGCAGGAATAAAAGACGCTAAGATTATAGTTGCAGTGAATAAAGATAAGAACGCACCGATAGTTGAGAATGCAGACTATACTATCGTCGGTGACGCAATAGAATTTTGTAAAATAATGACTGAAAAGGTGAAAAATAAGTGAGCTTTGATGCAGACGTAATTATAGTTGGCGGAGGACTCTCCGGTTTATCTGCGGGAATAACTGCAGTAAGGGAAGGGCTTAACGTAATTCTCTTAGAAAGAGGAGAATATAGTGGTGCAAAGAACGTCTCTGGAGGAAGGATGTATGTTCACGCGTTGAAAAGATTAATTCCAGATGCGTTAGAGAGGGCACCTTTAGAAAGACCTATAACGAAGGAGACTTTTGAAATATTTTGTGATAAAAATAGGAAAATTACATTCTCTTTTGAGGAAAAAGATAAGAAAAACAGCTTTTCAGTACTAAGGTCAAAGTTCGATAGGTGGTTAGCTTCTGAGGCAGAGAATTTAGGTTTACTAATCTCTTACTCTACTCTTGTTTTAAATGCCTATAGAGAAGGCGAAGGAATAACTTTGGAAACGAATAGGGGGACACTTAAAGCTCCGCTAATAATTGACGCTTCAGGAGTTACTTCTGTAGTGTTCAGATTACTAGGATTGAGAAGATTTACTCCAGATAAGTGGATGCTCGGAGTGAAAGAGATAATAAAGACAGACGTTAATTTACCGGAAAATGAAGGAGAAGTTAGGACAATAGTAGGGGCAATAAAAGGTGTTAAAGGCGGAGGCTTTGTTTACACTAATAAGGATACATTATCTGTAGGCATGGCAGTAACTTTTGATTCCCTTCCTAAATCGGAGTTTCCTGCAAAGGATTTAGTTGAAGCGTTTAGGGAAAGGATAGGAATTGAAGGGGAGATTTTAGAATACTCAGCCCACGCTATTCCTTACTACGGTTTTAAGAACTTGCCACCATTATACGATAAAAATCTAATTGCAGTAGGAGACTCTGCAGGATTTCTAATTAATGACGGCTTTACAATAAGGGGAATGGATTTAGCAATAGGCTCTGGAATGATTGCGGGACTTGCCGCAAAAAAGATTGTAGAGAGCAGGAATTTCTCAAACACTGAGGTTTATTATGAAATGCTTAAGGATAGTTTCGTACTTAAACACTTGGAGTTAGCTTATAATCGTTTTGAGCTAATTAATTCTCCTTCAACACTTTCAACTTACCCAGAGATTCTGTGTAATGTACTGTCTGATATGTTTACAGTTGAGGAGAATAGGGATACGTTAATTAACGACGTCTTATATAGATTAAAGGAGAAAGGAATTCCACTAAGTCAGGCGGTGAGGGATTTATGGAAAGCAGTAAAATAGTTCCTCTTTTGAAGAGGCTAGGATTAAATACTTATAATGTAGATAAAAAGTCTCATATAGAAGTTAATACTGATATCTGCATTAACTGTAAGGATAAGCCATGTACGGTATCCTGTCCAGCAGGGACTTATGAGGCTTTGCCAGACGGAAGAATTGCTGTACATTACGAAAGATGCTTAGAATGCGGTGGAGCATTAGTCATCTGTCCATTTGGAGCTATTAAATTTAGATTTCCTGAAGGTGGAATATCTTATAGATATGGCTAATTAGTAAGTTTTTTATCAATTAACATGACATCTCAATAATTTATATAAAGAGAATATAAACCAAACATTAGAAAACTAAAAACGTAAGGAATTTATCATCATTAATTCTTAGTTTGCTCACTTCTTTACTTATCTGTGAAAAAATCAATTGTAATTATCATATTACGTCATCCCTAAAATTTTACGATCTTAAGTTGACTAGTCAACTTTAGCTTATAAAGCTTTACGTTGTGATGTATTTTTATTATGCAAATTAAAATTACTTTTGTCTACATTCTTTTACTAAATATTCGTAAGCCTCCTTCTTACTAGGACCGCCTATAGTTCCTCCTTCCTTAAAGTCCTTTTCACCTATTATTAAACCATCAGCAATTTTACAGAATTCCTTAAAGTTCTCGAGAGAAATTCCGCTACCTATAATTACGGGCAAACTAACTGAAGATTTTACTTTCTTAACAGTGTCTACAGAGGGTGGAATAGAACTCCTAGGGCCAGAAACTATTACTGCGTCAGCTCCTCCTCTTTCAGCTAAATCCTGAGCTGCCAACTCTATTGGTAAATTATATAAAGGATATGCGTGCTTAACGTGAATGTCTGCAAATATCATTACGTTGGAGTTTAAGAACCTCTTTAACCTCAGGAGTTCTGCTGCTTTACCTTCTATTATTCCTTGGTCTGTTACGTAAGCTCCTATTAGCACATTACATCTTATGAACTGAGAACCGGTAACATGAGCAATGGAAAAAGCGTCTATACAACCATTTCTTAACACGTTAACTCCCACAGCGTCGAAATAGAAGTTCTTCCTAACTTCCCTAACTATGATACTCATTGAAGCTATCGTAATAGGGGGAATGTTGTCCTTAAAGAAAGGATAATCGCCCAAATTTTCAACTATAACTCCATCTACTCCAGCCTCTTGCAACTTTTGTCCTTCAGTTATTGCATAATTAACTATTTCATCAAGACTCATTTTATTGTTAGGAGAGCCAGGAAGGGGAGGTAGATGAATCATACCTATTATGAATGGTTTCCTTTTTTCAAGCATGAAGAAAATTAAGCAAAGTAGTTCATATCTTTTTAGTATTCAAGGGCAACTCTAATTTCAGCGCAGAGTAATTCATATCTTTAACGGTAATAACGAAAAAATTAATAATCTTACTTTGTTAGATTTAAATGCTAAAAATCCAAGAAGTCTTCATGATTCCAGTAAGCGTAATGGTTACAGACACTGGGACAGTTTCCTTTAAGATTAAAGGGCATTACGGTAAGGATTCTCCCAGTAAATTCAGTGAGGTTTTTAGGCCAATAGTAACCTGGAATTTGACTTACAAATGCAATTTACGTTGCCTCCACTGTTATATTAATGCTTCTCCCAGCGCTCCCGACGGCTTAAGCACTGAAGAAGCGTTAAACCTAGTAGATCAAATGGCAGAGATAGGGATACCGATGATTATAATGAGCGGAGGAGAACCATTAATGAGAAGGGATTTCTTTACAATAGCCTCTTACGCCGCTAACAAGGGAATAAAACTCTCATTATCTACAAATGGAACATTAATAAGCGAAAACGTAGCTAGAAAATTGAAGGAGTTAGGCTTTGTATACGTGGGAATAAGCCTCGATAGTTACTCTCCAGAATTCCATGATAAATTTAGGGGAGTCCAAGGAGCTTTCAACATGGCAATAAAAGGAATAAAAAACGCATTAAATGCTGGGCTAAATGTAGGTTTAAGGTTCACGTTAACTAAGGAAAACATTCTGGACGTAGATAATTACATCGAGCTTGCAGTTAAGCTTGGAGTTTCAAGGATAACGTTCTATCACCTTTCCGCAAGCGGTAGAGGGAAAGAACTGAAAGATTGGATGTACACTCCAGAGGAATACAAGATTTTCATGGATAAAATAATTCATTACGCCAAGCAATTGAAAGGGAAAATTGAAATAGAAACAACATTAGGCACTTTTGACGGGATTTACATTGCTAAGTATTTAAATGATAGAAAATTGCTGGACTTCGTTAAATCTACTGGAGGCTGTGGGAGGAAAATGATCTCAATTTATCCTAATGGTGATGTATTCCCTTGCCAATTTATAGACTTCGTTAAGCTAGGGAACATTAGAGAAAAACCGTTAAAGGAAATTCTTAAAAACATTCCTGATATTTTCGTCAATACTGAGAATTATTTAAAAGGGCAAAAATGTGGTACTTGTGAATATAAGGAATATTGTAAAGGAGGAGATAGAAGTAGAGCCTACTACTGGGATGGAAGTATTTACGGGGATGATCCCTTATGTCCTTTGAGAGAGCTCCACATTTAGTATTCTGGGAGGTAACTAAAGCTTGCCCTTTAGCTTGTAAGCACTGCAGGGCAAATGCAATACAGAATCCTTTGCCCGGAGAACTAACTACTGCAGAAGGCAAAAAGTTGTTAGAAGAAATATCAACTTTCGGCAAAGTAGTTGTTGTATTTACTGGAGGAGACCCTCTAAGCAGGGATGATATATTTGAGCTAATGGATTATGCGAAACAATTAGGATTAGTAACTTCCATAGCCCCTGCACCTTCTTACAAACTTAATGAGGATACTATAAGGAAAATTAAAGAAGCAGGAGTTACCTATATGTCAATAAGCCTTGACGGTGCTAAGCCAGAAACTCACGATTGGTTAAGAGGCTTAACTAGTTATAAATACGCGATTAACGGAATAAAGGAAGGACTAAAACAAGGGCTAATTGTACAAGTAAATACTCTAATCTGGAAAGGAAGCTACCCTGAATTACCACAAATAGCAAAAATCCTTCATGACCTTGGCGTTAAAGTTTGGGAAATATTCTTCCTAATTCCAGTAGGCAGAGGAAGTATAGAATTAGATATTCCTAAAGAGAACTATAAGAAAGTCGTTAATTTCCTGCTTGAGGTAAGTAAATATAACATCGTAGTAAGGACTGTAGAGGGGCCTTTCTTTAGGAGGGCAAAGTTAGAATACCCTGAGGGCTTTGAGGATAATGAACTAATTGAAGAGTTGAGGAAATTACTAGGAAAACCACCTAAAATGGACGTGGATAAGTCAATAGTGCCCACAAGAGATGGCTCAGGAGTGATTTTTATCTCCTATGACGGCGAGATATACCCAAGCGGGTTCCTTCCCTTATCCTTAGGTAATGTAAGGAAAGACAATATAGTTAAAATATATAGAGAATCTCATTTACTGAAACTTATAAAAGAAGGAAAATTAAAAGGCAAATGCGGAAGCTGTAAATACGTAAATGTGTGCGGAGGCAGTAGAGCAAGAGCTTATGCAGTTTACGGAGATCCATTAGAGGAAGATCCTGCATGCCCTTATTAGCTTCCAGAACTTTGTAGGTATTACGTCTATAAAAATTTATATAAAATTTTCAAGTAAATTATCATATGGAAGAAGTAGATTTCCAAAAGATCATTGAAAACCCCTCCAGTATAGGTATACAAATGAAAGTAAGGAAAGCAATAACTTGGTCAGAGAAAGAAAGGATAAAGTCACAGATACATTTACTTACTGTAAAGGGGAGTGGAAATAAAATAAAGTTCATGCCCGGCAGTGAAGGAGAATTCCTAATTTATGACGGAAATTTCCTCTATGTTTATTATCCTCAAGAAAATAGTGTAATCAAGTTCATTATCTAGCAAATTTTATTTTTTCTTTAGTAAAGTGCTCTTATGTGAGAACAGAAGTTGTAGTTTATACTGTCGTCGTCTCAGCTTTCATACTATCACTCCTCTTCTACCCCGTCTTTGAGGTGAATAGTTCGATTTATTCTCAGGAGTTAGGACTTTTCGGATTTAACATAAGATTTTACGATTACTCCTCTACAGTATTCTTACCCTTACCTATTGCAGGGGTTATTTACGCCTTATTATCTGCAATAGTACCACTTATATGGAGGAAAACTAGGTACTCTCTTTACTTATCAACGATCCTCATCTTACTTTCAATTTCAATGTTCATTTCGTCGTATATTTACGACGAGAGATATCTATTTTATTACGACTACTCTGTACTCCCTACATATAATGGAGCATTCCTAATATACTTCCCTAAGGTATTTTCTTTCAATTTACCATTTTTTATTTTAATAGCTTCCGCAGTAATAAGCTCGTTGAACTCTGTTACAAGGGCTAGATGGATTCCAATAAGTAAAATGTCCTTACTAGAAAAGGTTCTTCACGATTTAAGATATAATGAAATAGAAAGAGGAATTGTTAAACTTTTCACGGAATTAAATGTTCCGTATAGCATTGAAGAGGGAGTAATATCAGCCCCGCACTTAAAGATATTAAAGGAGAATAGGAAAATAAAAGAGGCTTTCTTCCCTAGAAGGTTTAATACTTCTGTCATCTTCATTCAGGGAAATAAAGCTTACAAGATAGATAACGGTGAACTGAAAGAAATTTCATTACTAGAAGCTATAAAAATTATTCTAGAAAAAGTAGAAATAAATGAAAATAAGATAGAAAAGGAAGAATACTTATAAAGATTAAGTTAACTAATAAAAATTCGCCAAAATAAGAAGGTAAGAATAAAATATCGATAGTAGAACTACGAGAAAGCATCAACAAATGTTTATATTTTTATGGTTTCAACGATACACTTAAAAATCGAGAGTACTTAAAAAGCTATTAACTCTATTACTAGGAAATTTTATATAGACAAAAAAGCAGATAAAGAATGATCTAGAATGACGAGAATAAACAAGAAAGTATTATTGACTCTTGTATTTTTAAGTGCATTAATCCCAGTGGTTGCGGCAGACGTTATTTACTACTATCAAGGGTCAGTAACAGTTTATACGACTACAATGCCAATAGAACTTAAGGTAGGACCTAATGGAGATCATACAGGCTATATAACAACTACTGTATGTAACGCTGGGAAAGGATGCAAGTTTGGCTACGCTTTCTCTTCAACTATTTATATAACAAACTCAACTTATGATTACTTCTATCACTTCCTCACTATAAAGGCATGCAAACCAGGTAACTTATTTGTTACTAACGTTAGTACAACTACTGGAACAAATATTAAATGTGCATGGCTAATAATACAATGTGCTAGTACTGGAAAAACAATAGGAGAATTCAAGATAATTAGCAGTGGAAAAGCAAATCAATGTACTACAATCATTTCATTAACTAGCGGAGATTCATATTGCGTTTCACTATTAGTTGAGCCAACTAATCCATTACCCAGTAGTGGAACAGACCTAGGAACAATAACAGTTTACTTAGGATATAACGTAGTTAAAAGTTGTGCAATACCTCTTCCCCCCACTTAATAGCGTAGGTCCTATACCTTTACCTCCATTGCCGTGATAAAATGGATCAAGAAAAAATATTTTTTATACTTACTTTTTTACTTATTCTCTCATCTTTAGTATTAATAATATATTCTGCACACGTAATAAGAATTTCTCACGAAATGCTAACTCCGCCCTCCGCAAAAGTTGTTTCAGTTTACTTGTGCAATGGAAAGATAATAATTTCATTGCTTCTGAATAATACGACTCCTTATCCTATAACAATAAACGGAGGCAAAATAAGTATAGTACAAACAAATCAAACTATCTTAGTTAGGCCGTCAACCTTGGCCAAAGAAGAAATAATAAACGTCTCTGCTCCTCTTTTGCCATCTTATGCCTACTACTCTACCATTGGAATAAAAGGTTTAATTTGCGGGAATATTTCACAAAATAAGGTCTACATATCGTTTTACTGCGTAGCCGCAATTCACGTAGTAAGTTACGTTAAAGTAGTTCATCTTACTTATTTTAACGGAACTGCTAACGTCACTTTTTTAGTCTCGACTCCAGTAAATTCTACGGTAAACTTCATAAGGTATATTCAACTTGCAAACGACAACTTATCCAGGTTTGTTGCAGAGAATTTAGGAGAAATTTACATAGGCCGCTCTTTTCCTGCAGGAGTACATAATTTTACTGTTAGTATAGAGTTTCCTATAGTTTTCTGCAACAGCTTGAAAAAAGGTTATACTTATACTTTCTTTACTTACCTCAACTTAACTTGCCATTATTTGGATGAAAACGTAACTAAATGCCTTCAGATCTACTACATTTTAAGAAATTGAAATTCCTCTTTCTAACTCTTCTAAAGCCTTTGTCTTTATTCCGCTTTTTACTGCCAGATAGTGGAAAATTAATGTAACTATTCCTATAACTATTGTATCCTCTGGGAAGGGAATTAAATTAGCCGGACCGAAGCCACCTAGATAGGATAATGCCAACATTGCAAAGATGAAAGATATTAACCAGATTCCTGCTTTAATTTCCTCCTTACCTTCTACTGGAGATGATATATATACTAAAGCAATATTACTAGAAACTATAATCGCCATTAAAACTATGTAAATGACGAATGCTATAACATTATTTTTCTCAAGGTAATCGCTCTGAACTAAGTAAAAGTAAGAAGTAAGAGGTATTAAGACAACGTCAGCAATACCTAGACTTATTGCGACTTTTTTCTTAACCTCTAAGATTTTGTGCGCATAATAACTGAAAAACAAAGGTAATCCAACAAAGATTGCTGTAACTACGTAAAATAGTATATCGAATCCTGACCAGTAAACTAAAAGACCTGCTGAAAGCGTAGCCAAGGGAGCTAATATTTTACCTGCAGGCGCAACATAAGGCCTACATAAATCTGGAGCTAATTTTCTTAACGTCTCCATTCCAATTCCGCCCATCATGTAAGTAAATACTGAGGCGGAGGATAATATAGAGGTCAATGTAACCCATGCAGGGAAAGGTAGGAGGAATATCGAACCTATTATTAAGGTAAGGATTAAAGAGAGCGTTGGCACTTTAGTTTTGCCTATCTTTAAAAATACTTCTGGCAAATATCCGTTAGCTGAAAATGCGTAAATAGTTCTTGAAGCAGTTCCCATATATATCCATCCTGTACCGCTGGGAGACACTACCGCATCTAGCAATAAAATTATGGACCATGCATAGAATATTAGGAATACTAAGCCGAATACCTTAGATTCTCTAAATAGGCAGAAGAAAGGACCGTTTGAAAGAGAAGTTGAAGCTAAAGCTTTCCAATCCCCTGGAGTTACTCCTAAAGTAGACCAATCTAAACCGCCTATGAAAACTACCTGCAAAAGTACGTAAATTATTATCCCTACTAGAAGAGAACCTATAACAGCAAAAGGCAGGTTCTTTTTGGGATTCTTAGCTTCTCCGGAGTAATCAATTGGTTGCCTAAAGCCTAGGTAAGAGAATAGTATTCCAGCGTTGGGAATTGCGAATAGAACTGCAGAAAATCCTCCATAACCGTGGCAGGTGTTAGATGAGGAAGGCATAAAATCTACTGTAAAGTTTGTTGGATGAAAATAGAAGACTAGGAGGATAACGATAGTTGCGGAAGGAATTAATAACTTCCACCACCCAACTCCGTGAGATACTCTACCAAGGAACTTTACTCCAAAGTAGTTTATGAAGAAGAAGGCTACTAGGAACACGTAATCTATTCCTATTCCTAGAGGAGTTAAAACTCCCTTACAAGCAAGAGACGGTACTAGCGATGACAAATAAGTTACAGACGCAGTTGCTTCCGCAGCCGCAGATATTGAGGTAGATATTAAATACGCCCAGGTCATGATAAATCCTACTAAACCTCCGTGAGTATAATGAGGATATCTAGCTATTCCTCCGCTCTTAGGTATTGCGGAACTTATTTCGGCATAAGCTAAAGCAATAAATGAAATTAGAACACCTCCTATTATCCAAGATAGTATAGAAGCTCCTCCTGCATCCTCTGCAGCATATAATGTGGCAAATAACCAACCTGAACCTATTATTCCTCCTAGGCCAATGTAAAATAATTCCATTCTACTCAATAACTTACTTATTTTTTGATCCGATTCTGTTCCTAGGCGTGTAGGTTTCGTTATCAATCGGGATACCTCTAAGCTCTACAGTTGAGGATTGCGGTTAATATTTCAACAATTCCTTGCACTTCAGACAATATTTTCCTTATATCTTTGAAACGTCTCTAAGACTTCTTTCCAGTTCTTCACTTCCTTGATAATCCTCTCTCCTCCTTCATAAACTATAATTAAGTCAGCTGTAGGACCATTACTCCTCAATACTCTTATCTCCCTTACTTGGTCTAGGGGTATCTTCCACTTACCTACCTCAACTCGTTCTGGTGTTATTCTGACGTTTAAATAAGAGTACGACGTTAGAACTAGAGCAATTAAAACTACACTTAAGGCTAACGCTATTGTAGCAAATAAGAGTAATTTATTCGTGAACAGCCCAAGATCGATCATAACATATATGAGCCAAAGGATAATTTGTACGTAGAGGAATAACTTATCCCCTTTCTTAGTATGTATTCTTAACATCAGTGGAGCTTTCACAAAATAAAATTTTGAAAACACGAATAAAAAGTATAACTACAGCGAATAGAGTACCCTTCTTCTTAATTCTAAATCCTTTTTCATTGCAATAGAAATTCTTTTTATATTGTACTCTTTTCTATTGATTAAGGATTATCTCTCATACCGGCGTGGGGCTATGCCGTTGCCAACAGTTCCTGAGAAACCGTGAATTTTATATCATTTAACATTTCTAACTATCTTTTCACAAAAGTTTATAAATTTTGTAGTTATAAATTATGATGTGGAAGAGGGCCACCCGAAGAGCAATGTGATGGGTTCGATGAGGCTCTCCATGTCTTGGCTGGGAGTTCACACTCCCTAACCTAGGTCTCTAGCCTTGGCCATAATCTATAAAAAGTTTAAATGATTTAAAAATTCGCCTATATCTTAATGCATTACTAGAATACTATATATTATTCCAGGAATTTAGAATATCTTATGAATAGTAGAATAAAGAGTATAAAATGGGATAAAAAATCTAAATTACCTTAAATAGTTCGCTTACTGAAGTTACTACGAATACACTACCAAGGAATATGTAAATATAAGAAGGCCTCATTTTGTTCGCTAATCTAGCAAAATAATACCCGGAAACTAGTGCAGTTAAGCCTATTATTACTGAGGCTATTATATCAGATCTACCAGAAATTGCGTAAGCTGTTGCGCCACTTATTGCTGAAAATAACATAGCCAAAGTAGCTGTGCCTATCATCCTCTTAACGTCTATAGAAAAGAGCAACATCATTACAGCAATGAACATTATTCCGCCACTAGCCCCTAAAGTGCCGGTAACTATGCCAATTAAGAAAGCTAACGTTGGGGCTATAACGTAAGAAGCAGTCCTTAAATTTAACCTTTTTATATTTAACTTAGGATTTCTAGACCTTTTGAAGGAAACATAAGCCATGTAAGCTGTAAATACTACAAATACCGATTCTAAAGCTCTATCCGGTACAACAAAAGCTATTGCCGAACCTACTTGCGCACCTATTACTGCTCCTAAGCCTAAAATAAGCGAAATTTTAAGATCTACATTTCCGTGCCTAAAATAGACGAAAATGACAGACAATGTCGTTATAACGTCGACTAATAAACTGCTTCCTATAGCGTCTTGAAAGGATAAACCCAAGTAGGACAATGCAGGAACTACTATTAAAACTCCGCTGGAACCAGTAATTCCAGTTAGAGCTCCAACAGCTATTCCTATAATTATAAGAAGCCAGATGGGAATCATGGTTAAAAAATCATAGACTTTCTAATAACGCTTCCGCTATAACTTTCTCTGTCTTATTTATATCCTCTGCTGACATGCTCTCTCCGTTAGCGTTTCTGTAAATCAGATGTACTGATACTGCTTTAAACCCTAGGAGGTTTGCTAGGAAGTAAAGCCCTGCACCTTCTAGCTCAACAGCTATGTGGTTCCTTGATGATAGCTTGTCGAGAAATTCCTTACTATGAGTAAATAATGCATCACTGGTAAATACGTTGCCTACTCTTACCTTTAGCTGTTTTGCTTTCAAGTTATTTACTACCTTATTTAGTAGTTCGTAATCTGGCGTTAGTGCATAAGCTGTAAACTCTCCGTTTAAGTACTGGTAGAAAGTTCCTCCCAAGTTATAAGAGTAACCTATTGGAACTACTACTTCTCCTGGCTTTACGTCTTTTAATCCTGTAGCAGAACCAAACCTTATAATTTCCTTAACTCCTAAATTGTAGAGGTCGTGGGTTACTAGGGTTAATGACGGTATTCCTATGCCGTGAAACACTACGCTTACTTTTTCTCCCTTGTATTTGCCTACATAAGTATAGTATCCTGCAAACTCACTTACTAACTTCGAATCTTCTAGTAAGCTACTTACAGTTTTCATTCTTTGGAGATTACCTACGATTATTGCCTTTTCTCCCAGGTCTCCCGGTTTTGCGGTTATGAGAGCCATAGGAAAGAGTGGGTAACAAAGTTATATATGAGTAACTTGACCAGCGTAACGGCATTAATCTTTTTATTAAAAAGAGGTATACTAACTTATAAAAAGAAAAGTTTAGGCCGAAAATTTCCATGTAGGAAGATATATATTCAATAACTTGATAAGATTTATATTTTTAGAAATCTACTTTTAATTATGAATACCATAAATACTCTTTTCAAGTACTCTTTCGTTGATTTAATTGCCCTTATATCAACTTTCAGTCTAGGTTTTGCAAAGTCGTTTATTAATTTTGGAATTCTAGCCGAAAGTTTACTTTATCTTCACATTTCATTAGCATTAATTTCATTTTTGCTAGCTGTAGTTCTACTAAAACTTTCTTTTAATACTGGTCTAGAATTTCCTAAAATAGCCTCAACGATAAGCTTTTCATCTATAGTGTTGGCAGGAAGCTCTGGAATAACTTTCCTTTTAACAAATAACAACTTGTTTAGCCATATAATGCTAGGGGCGTTCGAAGTAGCTTTAATCTCAACGTCACTATTGATAGGTTACTTAACTTGCTTCTTTAGGTTATGTAAGAGATACTGAGCTAAGAACCGCTGAAAATTTTTTAAGGATAACATCATTTATTAATTACTTGGAAATATGCCCCCGTAGGCCAGCAAGGTAGACCACCGGCCTGCAGAGCCGGTTGTCGCAGGTTCGAGTCCTGCCGGGGGCTTACATGTTAGGGGGGTACCCCTAACACCCCCAATTTCATTTTCTCATATGATTCTACTACGTCAATTAAAGAACCGACGTAACGCTCCTTTACCTCACCGTTCACGTTCTCTAATTTGTAAACATAATACCGACCTTTTCTTTCGCGTAAAATATAGTCGCCGAATTTATAACGACGTTGCTTTTCCGTCATTTCGCCCCACCGTATTATAGTTGCCAATTCGCGTTTAAAAGTATTGGCAATTCGTCAAAAATTGCCTTGATTTGCGTCGAGTTGAAAGAAGACGGCAAAAATTACTCATTTGTGCAAAAAACTGAATTTCG
>OGCG01000665.1_pt1 | contig 20042 bp, 19 predicted proteins | sample 1570061 | NCBI WGS metagenome assembly OGCG01 (sample SAMN06268698, study PRJEB24515) | hot springs metagenome | isolation source: Joseph's Coat, Yellowstone National Park, Washington, USA | place: USA:Joseph's Coat, Yellowstone National Park, Washington, USA
AAAGTGACTATTAGTCACGATGAAAGCCGAACTCTCCCAACTGAAGGTCACTCACGAGGGTAGTGGTGTTTCCCTCGAAGGATGTATGATCCCTTAGCCAGTGGCGGTTGGGAAAGCTACGTCACGGGTAAACACTCTCTAGGGGTCGGATTTTCATAGGGTTTGATAGTTCAACCTCTTATTCTCATACTCCTCCTCATGACGTCTATGGGTTGACCATCTCTCTCGAGGACATAACGAGTTTCATTGAGCACCCTACTCTCCCTCACATTAAGTTCATTGTGCTGTTCTTATTTCTCATGTTAGCATTTGTGGGGAGAGATAGGAATGTTGAGTGATAATGAAAACATAAACTTCACGGTTTGTCGGAAACTGCGGCTCTTTGACGAACTCCGAATGAAATAGTTGGACATACGAAAACAGAGCCATATATGGGAAAAAAGTTATTATGCCCGATGTAATCCCTTTCCCCAATGCGAAACAAGCTAGTTATCTTTTCCTTTATAGGTTCAACAATAGCACCCGCAACATTAGCTACTACACACTTTCCCTTTCCTATAGCACTATTTTCCTTCATTCTGGCTTTTTCAGTAGTAATAATGACTTACTTTCTTGTAAAAGTTGAATGGAAAGAAGGGGGACTATCAATTTACGTGGAGAGAATAGGTAAAATCCCATATTTAGTTTTCATCGTTTCATGGATCACGAGTTATTACCTTTACGTTATTTACACTGTGGTTTATATCCCATATTACGTCCTAAACCTTGATGGTTTAGAGGCTATCATTTTAACCGTCATAATATCCGTCAGCGTGTATTTACTAGCTATCATGAGGAAGGCAATTTATGCTTTCCCCTTCATATTTTTCTCCCAGGTAGCGTTAGTATTACCAATAGGTTGGAAAGTTAGTATATCCCATGTACCCTTACCCATAACTTCCTTGTTTACAAACATTCTTTCATCATCACTGATTACGGTTTGTATTACCCTCTCCACTTTTATAAATGGCGATAAATCATTCTCGAACTACATCCCTATAGCCTACATGATAGGCGGTTCAATGTTGTTTTACAGTTCGTTCTTATCCCCTAACATTATCTCGAGTTATGGTGTTGCAATAGGTAATTATGGTTTAATTTTAGCTGAACTTTATGCGTTAAATAACTTGTTAGAATACCGCGGGATAAGTACTAAGGTAAGGGGATTGTTGAACACGCTCATAATCCCCTTCTCTCTCATAGGTAATTTAAATTACTCCTTGTTTTATAATACCCTCATTGTCCCTTCCTTGGTAGCACTTTACTTAAGCCTATCCGTACTCTCTTTTTCTTCCGTGAAACTGCTGGGTAAACTTCTACTTCCCGCAACGTTAACTTCCCTTGCCCTTTTCATTTACGGTGAGTACGCTATTCTCTCCTCATCCTTTGAAGCAATTATTTCAATCTTATTAATTCTCTTTGTAATAATAATCATGTTTCTATTTGAAAGAAAATTGGGAAAAGTATTATAAAAATGAGAAGGAAAAGGATTTTGATGAAAATAAGTAAACCAGTAATTGCGGGAATAGGGGTACTAGCGGTAGTAGTAATAATCTTAGTAGTAGTATTTGCATTCCATGTCGGTAGTACAACTAATAGTCAGATGAGCAATTCGATGGAATCTAATCAGATGGGTAGTTCGATGGGGAGTAATTCTATGTCATCTGGCGGTATGCAGTCAACTTCCTCTATGAATACCTCAACAACATCTTCTTCCTCATCTGGAGGTTATGCATGGGGTGGGTAATTTTCTAATAAAAAGTCAATATCTTCTTTTTTAATTATTATCAATTTATTGTGACTATAAATATTTTCCATAATAATTATCTTTAATAAATTATAACTTTTTAATTGTCCTTTCGAATATCTAATCTTGTGTTTCAATAAGGTTAGTATAGTATTTAAAAAAGTAATTTAAATAACTATTCGCTAAAATATATCTATGGCAGTTATCAGACCAATGATTGTAAGTAATATAAAGAGAATGGTTATAGGGAGGCTTTACAAAAGATTGCCTTTAATCGCTGGTCATAAACTACTTTATTCTTGTAATTTAAGGTGTAAGATGTGCCCCTTCTGGAGAAGAAAAGATGAGAAGTTACTCACTTTAGAAGAGGAAGTGCTAATGCTTAAGAATTTAGAAAAGGCTGGAGTAATTTTTATGGGTTTTGAGGGAGGCGAGCCTTTACTTAGGAGAGATTTACCACAAATACTTGAGGAATCTTATAAGATGTTTTACACATCTCTTGTAACCAACGGTTGGTTATTAAAAGATAAGATTAAGGAAATAAGTGATTTCATTGATTATTTGTTCGTATCTTTAGACGGCATAGGTGAAACTCATGACAAGTTGAGGGGTGTTAGTGGTTCTTTTGATAGAGCTATTGAGGGTATTAAAAAGGCTAGAGAGATGGGAATAAGGACTGCAATAAGTTTTACTATAACAAATGAAAACCTTGACCAAGTTGATGAAGTGGTGAGGTTAGTAGAAAAGCTCGGAGTAGTACTCAGTGTTCAAGTAGCTTATGATTATAGTACTGCGGAGAAGCTCTCTCCTTCAAGGGAGAAGCTTAAAGGAGTCTTAGAGAGGTTGTTAGAATATAAAAGGAGTGGAAAGCCCATTATTCAAAGTCAAATGTATTTTAAAGCATTACTTAACTCTTGGTATTATAATTCTCCTTGGGAGTGTAAACCCTGGTTAACAATAAACATAGATCCTCAAGGGAGAATCGTATTACCTTGTTATGTGCTCAATGAGTACTCCGGTGATAAAAGGGTTTGGGAGGTCGATTTGATCAAACTGTGGAACGAATACCCTTGGCATCAATACTCCTCTTGTAATAAGTGCGGGTTAAGTTGTTATATTGAACCATCACTATTCTCGTGGAAGAACTATGTAATGGTGAAGGAAAGAATATTAGAACCTATGTTATCATATTTAACTTCCTTTTGAACTCAGCTTTATAAACACTTTTAAGTCACTCATTTAGTGATGAAATTAATGCAGATTTTGAGTCAGTTTTAATGGATTATGAGACCCTAGATGGATATAAGTACTAACAGTAAGAAAGAGTGTAAAAAGAATTAGGGTTTCTTTGATAAATTCTCAATGATCTCTTTCATCATCCTTCCGTTCTCTAACATCCATAGATCATTGTTGAAAAACATGTAAAGTCTAGAGGGATTTAATTGTATTACTTTTCTTGCTAACTCCTCTAGCTCATCTCTGCTGTACTCATACCAATACCACTCAGTCCTACCGTGGAAACGTAAATAAATTGTGTCGGTGTTCTTTACGATAAACGTTCCTATTGGGGAATCTATTGAGACTATCGTAGCTTTTTTGAGCGGTAACTCGTTCTGGTACCATTTTATATCCCTAAATTCCACGGCCATTTTTTCTCCGACTATTCCCTCAAAGTATAATATTCTCCTTAAGTTTTCCTCATTGAACTTGAAGCTCTCTGGGAATTGGAAGAGATAAAGATCTGGGTTTATAGGCTCGAAAATCTTCTCAAACTTATACCATGTTTCGACGTCCTTTAATTTCTTTACGTGAGTTATAATTCTGTTCACTTTTACGACCCAGTGAATGAGTGAGGAATATTTGCTCCACTTCTTAATTGCAGATTGTGGTGGGAAGTGATAAAAGCTTGAGTTTAGTTCTACAGCGTTGAAACCAGAATTTTTCACATACCAGTCTAACGAGTTTCCTTCGTTCCAACTATAGCTCCAACCCGATGTACCAATGAATACCTCCATTAATTTTCTGAGGTTTTTCCCCTAAATATGCTTTTTTAAGGAGGTTTCGTGCTCTGGGAATAACTATATATCAGAGGGCGGAGAGAACTAAATTATGGGTAACGATAGAAAGTCACACGGTATGCGTATCACTACACGTATAGGTATTTTAACAATCCTTGCACTGATAGTTTTAGCCTTAGGTGTTTTCCTATATTTTTACCTTACATCTCCTCAAATTGATATAATAGTTTTGCCCTCATTTTCTAAAATTTACTCTATTGCTGCAATAAATAACCAAGAAATTGCAATAGCGGGGGTAAAGTTTTATAATAATAATACACTTTCAGAAGGGGTCGTCGCACTATTTTATCTTAATAATAAATCTTGTCTAGTAATTAATGTTTCTAAATATTTTTATGGTGGTTATACGTATGCTATAGGGTATAATGGAAGTACACTTTTAGTTGGAGGAAGTGAAAGGATAAATGGTAGTCTCCATTCCTCCTTAATAGCAATAAACATAGATAATGGTAAGATTTATAACCTATCTAACCTCTTTTCGCCTTTTTATGATTTAGGACAAGTTTATGCGATAGCGTGGACTGGGAAGTATTGGCTTGTTGGCGGGAATGCTTATATTGTCTATTTAGGCGGACAAACTTTTCTAGTGCCATTCCTAATAATGATAAATAGTACCGCTCATAAGGATTTAACCTCTTTATTACCATCTGAAATGACTGTATTGGGTGGTACTTCCTCTATTTACTCAATATCTCCATCTAATTCTGGGATATTAGTAGTAGGTGGAAACGCTATAAATATGACCGCAGCAATATTTAATGGGACTAATTTCACGGAGCTAAAGTTCGGGTATTTACACATAGGAGTATTATTAACGAGTTATTGGTGGAACGGAGAGGCAATAGTGGGCGGTGAGAATTTAACTAATCCTAATACTCCACAACCATTTTTAGGTTATTTACAAGGCGGTAAATTAATTCCAGTAAACTTAAATTATAAAATCGGTGTTGTCTCGGCAATAGGTAGTTATGGTAATGAATTATATATAGCTATAAGGGTTCCTTTTGAGACAGAAAACGGTACTGCTTATGGTACAGTATTATTACAGGGAACTTCCTTTACTTCTTTACATCCTATATTTCAAAAATCATTCGTAGTGATTGAGGATTTAAAGAATGTAAGCAATTATGAAATAGGAGTTGGTTATAAGCAACAAGGGTCTAACTATCTGGGTTTAATTATTATTTTTAGGTAAAATTACCTAAAAATAGTAATTTTTTAATAATAAGTTAGTTAATTGAATATTATACAATGTTTGTCATTTTAAATACATTTGCATACCTATCTTTATGAAAACTTTAAGACTAAGGGGACAACATTTGATAAAGTTTTTATATTCACACCTTATTAATACAAAATATGATAAGGGGTATTTTAATATTATCCATAAGTTTGTTAATAATACTATTTGGAATATATCTAGTATCCCAACCAATAGTAGCGTCTGGTTATACAATCTCAAACTTTAATGCCCCGATTTTAAATTGGTATCAAGTAAGATATAGCGAACCTTGGGTAGGAACAATAATATACTTATACTCTTATTCAACTCACACTGACGAGTTTGAGGCATTAATAGCTGGTAAAATAGATTTTGCAACTATTGATCACGCCTCTGAACTAGAAGAGGCTTTAGAAAAGTATAAGAATACTGTATATGTTGCGATATCACCAGTAACTAGTTTTGGCCAATTAGTTTTCGCATTTGGAAATAACTTAACTGCAAACTTATATTTCAGATATGCAATAAGTAGTTTGATAAACCCGCAGAACATAACTGATATAGTATGGGATAACGGTGTATTAGGTGAAGATATACCTTATTTTGTATCTCCCATATTATATCAAGAATGGTTCAATCCTAATGTAACAACTTATTATAATGAATATGAGTCCTACAATTTAACTAGGGCTGAAATGTATCTAGAAAAGATACCTGGTATTACTCATGTAAATGGTCAGTGGTATTACAATGGAAAACCGTTGAAATTAGTGTTCTTATATCCAGAGGGTTCCTCCCCATTACAGAGATTAGCTTCGTACTTACAAGCTCAAGCTGCTATGATTAATTTAACTATAGTACCGGAACAGACAACATTTGGTACTCTAATTACTGCAGCTACTACACCACCTTATAACGATTTCAATATAACTACGTTCGGCTGGATAGATTTAGGCCCACTAGTACCGTCTTGGTTGGAAGGAATATATACGGATCCTGCTAATGTTGGTGGGTTCTCCAACTCAACAATAGATACTTTACTCAGTGACTCTCTCACAGCGCCAACTATAAGTCAGAGTATACAAGACGTGAAAGAAGCAGAGTATTTATTGCAAGTTCAATTACCCTACATAATAATCGTATGGAGCAATGCAATACAAGGCGTTTATTTACCAAGTTGGGCTAACTACATATACTTAAACGTTACCGATGTTTATGCTGTTAGTATAATGGACGTACATCCGACTAATAGTGCATTAAACGGTACTTTCATATTCTCCTCTGTCTCCTCCGATACTCCAAGGCATATGAATCCATACGCAAGCGTTAGCCTATACGCTTTCAACACATTAGATGACCTATATGATAGTTTAGCAGTTACTAACCTAAGTGAACCCACTACAGTAGTGCCACCTAATCAGTTAATTCCGTGGGTTGCTCAAAACTGGTCAATAGTATATATACATAATGTTACGTTACCTAATGGTGCCTATGTGTATAATGGTACAGAGTTAATAGTGAACTTAGTCCATAATGATACATGGATTGATGGAGTGCCTCTAACAGCTTATGACGTGAACTTTACCATTTGGTGGTATGATTTACCGGGTATGATGGGTACTAATACGTTTGATGGACTACATGTAAACTACACATATTTAGCAGATATCGGTTTTGTCAATGGTGATCTGTTTGGCACTATTCCAGCAATAGTCTGGACCAAGGTGACTAGCCCGTACCAGATAATAATATACTTGAATACTACTAATTACTTGCAAATAGATCTAGCATTAACAGAATACCCTATAGTACCAGCTCACATATTTAATACTACTCCACCGCAAATAGTGTATGCGGAGAAGATAGCTCCGTTAATATCTAGTGGCCCCTATAGGTGGGTAGAGTGGAACTTCCAGGCGCAAGAAATAATAGTAACTGCTAATTTACACTACTTTAGGATTGATCCATACTTATTCTTACAGTCTGTAAAACAAGGACAATCCTATACGTTTACTATGAACGTAACAGCCTATACTTGGGATAACTCTACTGATACACTAACGCCTACTCAAATCTCTAATGCTACAGTATATGTATACTTAAAGTACTTAGATGTTAGTGGGCATTCGTATAGTAACGTAACGATAAACGGTAAGCCTTATGTAGTAATTGCTAAGAATATGGGCAATGGGATTTATCAAGCAGTCATAAATACCAGTATGCTAACTCCCGGTGTATATGAAATAGTAGCTAAAGCAGTGTGGAATGTTAATGGGAATTTAAGAGAAGAATTCAGTTACGGTAGCTTGAATGTTACTCCAGTAACTGTAACTACTACAACAACTACAACTACGTCAACGTCGACTTCTACTACAACTACGTCGACTTCTACTACAACAACTACAACAGGTATTAATGTAGGATTAATAGCTGGTATAGTGATTGTTATTATAATAATAGCAGCGGCTGTATTCTTAATAAGGAGGAGGAGATAAAGTCAGTTTTTAATACTTTCTTTCTTTTTTCTAAGTTTTATTTATTTTTTATATTTATATGCTATAGCTAGTTAACTTCTAATTTACATTTAGTTAATATAATTTGTTTGTAGTAATCTCAATGTAGAAAATTTATATTTTTAAATGCTGATTATACTATAATAAATAGTAATGGGTGTATTTCTAATGAGGATCCCAGTAAAGTATTTGATAAAGCGTATAATTGAGAGGATAGCATTGCTGTTTGTAATAGTTAATTTCCTATTTTTCTTATTTAACATAGTACCAATACTATTTCATTATAACCCAGCTGATTTCTACGTTCCCCTCACATATAAAGGTATTTCAAGGTCTGCCTTAATTGAAGCCATAGATAAACAGTGGGGACTTAATAAACCATTATATATTCAATACATTGATTACGTTAAGAACATGTTTACATTTCATTTCGGTTACTCTCTCTCATACGGTGAGTCTATAACTACTCTTGTAATGCAAGCTATCCCTGTAGATCTTATTATACTAGTTCCAAGCCTTATCTTAAGTATGATTCTTGCAATAGGGCTTGCGATGATTTCTATAGCTAAAGAAGGAAGTATAGTAGATGTAATTAACACTAACGCGGCAATTTTTACATACTTCATTCCCGCATTTTGGGTTTTCGCAATAGCACTCTATATTCTGGGTTTTGAAATGGGAGTAGTACCGACTAATGTGGCTGAAGCCATTAATGGTACTCATGGAATAGCGTATATAGCCGGTTTACTCAAATTCGCCTCTCTTCCCATAATCTTATTGACAATCTTATCTTACGGGGTGAGGATGGTACTGACAAGGTCTTACGGTGTAGAAATCACTAAAAGTCATTTCGTAACTTATTTAAAGGCTAGGGGGATTCCTAGCAGGAAAATTTTGTTTAAACACGTTATGAGGAACTCAATTATACCGGCACTTACTAGGACTGGGATCGATTTCGCTTTCATTTTAGGTGGTGCGGTGTTTGTTGAAGATATATTTAATTTCTATGGTATGGGCGAGTTAATAGTCCAAAATGCTGAGTCTTTTAATGTGCCTGTACTTCAAGCTGCATTCTTTATAATCAATTTTTATGCTGTAATTGTGCTTTTGGCTGTTGACTTAATTTATCCGTTTATAGATCCCAGGGTGAGGTATGAATGAACAGCATTATTAAAAATAAGGTGTTAAGAGAGTTATTTCATAGGAAGTCCTTTATTATATCGTTAGCAATCTTAATATTTTTTGTAATTATTGCAACCATAGGGCCTATGATGACACCGTACAAAAACCCCTATTCAGCATCTGAATATTATGTTGCGGGCCCCTATTCGGTACCTAGTTGGGCTTCTATATTTCCTCAATACAAGTACTATCCTCCGGATATAAAGAATCTTCAGATAAGTGCTAATCAATTTGTTGGAAATGGTACTTATCAACAATATAATGAAAGCTACTATGTAGTATATTTAAATCCTGGAGAAGAGGAGAATGTTTCCTACGTCTTTTTATGGAATTATAGTGAACCTTATACCTTTTCGTTCTCACTTAATGTGATTCCTTATACTAAAGGAGGTGTACAAGTAAACGTTTATATGATTAATTCAACTGGTTATAGGTTCTTTTTACTAAGATATGTGCCAGAGCAAGATCTAATTTATTATTTTTCTGGTGCATGTCCTATAAAATTAAATAGTGTTAATAATTTAGTCATTTCACCAACAACTCTTACAAGCTTAAACAGTCCTTATGTGGGTTCTCTTTCCTATAGGGATCAAATATTATTCCCAATCTTGTTTCCCTTAGAGACACTAGATAAGCCTGGGAAAATAGTTATTCAATTAAGTGTGATTAATGTAGGAAATTATCCGGCAAAGGTGTTGGTTAGCAAAGTTAATTTCTCAGACTTAGGTTATCGCTACGGGCTTTTAGGAACTGATCAAAATGGTGCTAGTGTCTTTGCTGAATACGTAATAGGGGCTAGGTTTGACTTAGAACTAAGTCTTTTAGCGTCGGTCATTATAGTTGGAATAGGATTAATTATAGGTTTAGTTGCAGGTTATGTTGGTGGGATAGTAGATCTGATACTTAATTCAATAACTGATTTCTTTCTCACTATACCGGGTTTGCCGTTAATAATTGCATTAGAGACTGTATTGATAATTAGTGGGGCTATTTTAAAAGTTAGTAAGGCTGTCCTTATCTTATTAATAATCAGTGGGCTCTCATGGATGGCCACTATGAAAATAATAAGGTCTGTAACCATGAGTTTAAGAAACAGAACGTTTGTCGAGGCTTCAAGGGCTATGGGTGCTGGATCATTTTATATAATTAGAAAACATATCTTGCCAAATATTTTAGGAGTAGTATTTGCGCAAATAGCCTATGACGTCCCTGTTGTAATATTAACTGAATCTGGACTAGACTTTTTAGGGTTAGGAATAACGAGTTTCCCTACATGGGGTAATATGTTAGGTTTTGCCACTGATGCTGCTTCCGCAGCTAATTCCTTTGCGTGGTGGTGGGTATTACCACCTGGATTATCGATAGTGCTTCTCTCAGTAGCGTTTTATTATATAGGTACTGCGATCCAGGACGTTTTAAGCCCGTATAAAGTAAGAGGTGAATGAGAATGAGTGGTGATGGAATATTATTAGATATTAAAGACTTAAGGACTTATTTTAGGACTAAGAAGGGTTATCTAAAGGCTGTTGACGGGGTATCTCTTCAAGTCCCAGTTAACTCGATTGTAGGTATAGCTGGCGAATCGGGAAGCGGTAAGTCAACATTAGTCACAACAATATTCAGAGTTCTCCCTAGAAACGCCGATATAAAAGGTGGTAAAATTCTCTTTGAAGGTCAAGATATTTTACAGCTTGGTGAGAAAGAGTTCAATTCACAAATTAGGTGGAAGAAAATAAGTTGGATACCGCAAGTTTCTATGGACGTTTTAGATCCCCTTTATAAAGTTAAAGACCAGATGATAGAAACTATATTGTCTCACGAAGATGTTTCTAAAGCTGAGGCGTTAGAGAGAATATACAAGATTATTAAGGAAGTCAACCTAAGACCTGAAGTAATAGAGAAATTTCCTCATGAACTTTCTGGGGGGCAGAAACAAAGAGTTGTAATCGCTACGGCTTTGCTTTTAAACCCTCTTTTAGTAATCGCTGATGAACCTACTACCGCTTTAGATGTGATTGTACAAGCTCAAATTATGAACATAATTAAGAAGGAGAAACAAGAGAGAAAGTTTAGTATGGTTTTCGTAAGTCATGATTTAGCCTTATTAGCTGGAATAAGCGATTATTTAGCAATTATGTATGGCGGTAAAATAGTCGAAATAGGTAAAGCAGAGGAAATATATAAATCACCTTCACATCCTTATACTCAACTCTTACTTCAGTCAATCCCAGATATAAGGAAGAGAAATTCTGGGTTAAAGTCTATACCCGGTTCCCCACCAGATTTGATAAACCCACCAAGTGGCTGTAGGTTTCATCCAAGATGTCCTTTCGCTATGGAAATATGTAAGGTTCAGGAGCCAGAGATGACGAAGGTTTCTCCAACTCATTACGTTGCTTGTCATTTAAGGAAGTGATGGAAAATGATAGAAGGCAAAGGTTTAAAAGTGTATTTTAAGACCAAAAAAACTCTAATTAAGGCGTTAAACAACGTAAGTATAAAGGTTGGAGAAAAGGAAATTGTTTCAGTAGTTGGTGAGTCTGGCAGTGGTAAGACTACACTAGGCAAAACGTTATTAGGATTGATAAAGCCCTTAAGTGGAGAGGTTTTATGGGACGATAAAAACGTTTTTAAATTAAAGGGTAAGCTATTAAAGGAGTTCAGACGTAAAAACCAGATAATTTACCAAGATCCATTCGATGCGATAGACATAAGGTTAAAAGTTTATGATGTTATAGCTGAGGGTATAAGAATACATAAACTCGCTAAAAACAAAGAAGAAGAGAAAAAGATGGTTTATCAAGTACTAGAGGATGTAGGATTAAGCCCAGCAGAAGAGTTTGCTGTCGCTTATCCTTCACAGTTATCAGGAGGACAGCTACAGAGAGTAGCGATAGCTAGGGCTTTAGTACTTGAACCCGAATTCATAGTTGCCGATGAACCGGTTTCAATGTTAGATGTATCTATTAGAGCTAGTATATTAGATTTATTTAAGAAGGCTAATGAGAAAGGGACTTCTATTCTTATGATTACCCACGATATTTCAACTGCTGCATATATCTCAAATAAAATCTTTGTACTCTATCACGGCAAATTAGTAGAGTACGGGACTACTGAACAAATAGTAGAGAGACCAAAACACCCCTATACACAAGCCCTAATTTCTGCAGTTCCCGTGCCGGAGCCAGGTTATTCCACTGATATTAAACTTTTTGATTCAGATGAGCCTGACCCGCCTAACGGTTGTCCCTTGTATCCAAGATGTCCATTTAGAAAAGATGTTTGTAAACAGAAAGAACCAGAATTGGTTGAGGTGGAGCCAGGTCACTATGTCGCATGCTTCTTATATTGATGAGGAGAAAGAGCTTAAAGTCGGAAAGGCAGAATATTTTTCAGCTTTCATAGTATCATTTACATTACTCTTTTCTTATATCAATGGGTATCTAACTCCTTCAATTATAACACTTCTCATTTCCTCACTAATGTTAACTTTATATAGGAAATCTCAGCTTCTGAGGGCATATAAACAACTAAAGGAAAAAGGCGAATACTTAGTAGAAAATAAGTATTCAACTCAAGTTAAGGAAGGGAACAGATTAAAGATTATATTCCCGATTATATTACTTTCTCCATTTGTTGCTCTATATATATTTCCCATTCCAGAGAATCTTTTTATAGCTTTAGCGTTTGTTATGGCATACCCATTTTCAAACCTCCTAATCCCCATTTTAGTCTTTGGCATTCAAAAGAAATTAAATGGCGAGATATATTCGATTATGGAAATAGTAGATATAAAAGAGGAGGATAGTTTTTATATAAAGAAATATGGATACAAGTTAAAACGTTATTCCTTGTAAAGTTGTTCTATCTTAATCACCTTCCCGTTCTTAATTACTTTGTCTTTATAAACCAATATATCGCCTAATTTAACATGATCCTTTCCTATTTCACACTCCTTAACTTTACTTATAAAATCTAAATTCCTTACCCCAAAATATTTCAATGCAACAAAGCATATTGCATTCTCGCATTCTCTTAACCAGCCTATATTAAAGGGCCTAAAATACTTTACAATTTCTTCAAATTTTTTAGACAAGCATTTAATTCCCTTTAAATCTAATTTATCGTAAAATCTGAACCCACTGGCTGAACCCAGAACGTAATTTTTAAAGACATCAAAACGCGATTCTGACAGTGGAAAAGACAAGCTATTTAATCTTTCTATGACTTCTGGGTGAATGACGTTGTGGAATTCCACTAAGTATTTACTTTCCCCTAATATTAGCTTGTTAGTGAATACTTTTTCCGCTTCATCCAACTCCATGTTTTCAATTGAGAGTAAAACATTCTTTGAAATAATTGCTTTAAAGCTTACCTTATTATTATTATATATAATTTTATAATTATACGCTTTTATATTATATTTCTCTAAAAAATCGAGGAGATCTTTTATGTTTTCAGTATAAGCGTTTATGACATAATTTCGTACTATTAATTTCACAAAGAATGAAAGAGTAAAAGAGAGATAAATATTTTCTTTATAATTCCAAGAATTTTATAATTACCATAAACGGGAAAAAAGGAAGAAATAAAAAATTAACTTACCCTTATCTTAGATTTAATTGCATTTAAGGTATCTTGAGGTATTGTAGTCATATTATGTGCAATCTTAGCATGTACTGCTAGCTCACTCAGTAACTCTTCTTCACTATCAGCATTTACTATCTCAAAACCGCACTTCATCCCCACGTCGGCACAGCTAAAACTATATTTCCCGCTTTTTCTAATGTGTTTCTTAATCTTATCTACTAAATCTGGGGTAATTGATGTAAGTCCGTGAGCAATTTTAGCGTGAATCTTTAACTCTTCTAGTAATTCTTCTTCGCTTGAAGCCCCTTTTACTTCATACCCGCAGTTCATTCCTATGTCCGCACAACTGAAACTGTATTTCATCACGACATATTGGGAGTTGGTAATGATAAGGAATAGTTAGACGCCTTTAAACACTTTTACGTTGTAGTGTTAAATTGATTCTAACAATTTTTAAAATGGGGAGGCGGAAATAAAAGTCATATGCTAGGGTTTGGTAAGAAAAAGTTCTATTTCAGTTGTTCAGATATTGGAATGAATTGTGGCTATGAAATAAGGGGTGCTAAAAGCGAAGAAGAAGTTCTAGAGATTTTAAAAATTCATGCAGAAAAAGCACATAAGATGAAGCTTAATGACAAAACTATTGAAGAGGTTAAGAAGCATATAAAGAAAAAATAATCATACCAATTGGTCTATCCTTTCCGATATTAGTTGCATATCATAAGCGATTTTTTCCTTTAATTTTCTGAACTCCTCATCCCTTAGCTCAACTAATTTATAAGCCCTCATAAATTCCATCATATCTAAGAAATCTTCTAGAAATTCATACAGTCTCTGCAAGTCTAATGGATCATTGGCGTTTATTTTTAAGTTTATATTTAAATTTTCTTTTATTAATGATAGAATTTGTTTTATATCTATTAAGTAATCACCTTCAAGTTGAGGCATATGAATAATTTCTCTTCATAATATTTTAATATTTTGTTTAATGTAAACACGAAGAAATTAAAAAGTATAAAAACCTTAATGTATTATGAAAGATAATTTTTTAAAAACTTAATATCTATAACGGCATAAAGGAAAGGAGTTGTTATAAGAAAAATTTAAAAAGGGTTTTAGTAGCAATTCCTAGTATTTAAATATAGGATGTACTTTCTTTACATTATTAGGATAGGAAAAAGTAACGGGAAACGAGAATTTTAGTATTAACAGTCTTTCACTTCAGCTCCGTGTAAAGAGAATAAACGACGAACCAATAGCAGAGTAGTTTTCTGACTCGCTGAATAGAGCTCTTCCTTTCAGATTATTAATCACTCGACCTTATCGCTCCTCAGTTGAGTTTCACTTAGAGAGTAATAAAGGGCTACAGCGGGTGTACAAAAGAATCTCATAAGGTTTCACTTATACCCAGAAGAAATTCTGGGATTTTTTCTTTAGTAAGCACTTCAACACCCTTAGGATAACTCTTATGGCTCCTCTTACTCTTTATCTCTAACTTATATTTCCTAGTAATTACATCAATCTCATAAGAGTTCTTAAAGTAATATACCTCACCGCAAACCCTATATAAATGCTCTTGAACTACGTTTTCCAATAATGCACTCTCGTCAAATTCACCGTGAACCCAATCCGCTATAACCCTTAACAAAAAGGGATCGCGGAAAAACACCTTCTTCTCCTTGTTTTTATAAACCTTGTCATCAACCTTAATATAAGCAAAATTGAGTAAGTAAATGTCTGAAAGGAACTCTAAGTACTCCCTGACAGTATTATGAGAGACTCCTATGTCATTAGCAATCGAATTATAAGAAATAGCTGACGGAAGCTTGCTCAAGAGGGAATAAAAAATGTCTTGGGCAATTCTAGGACTCTTTTTTGCTTTATAAATCTCAGAGAGAATGAAATTGATTATTGAATCCTTAGCATCTGGGTTCTTGTTTATAGATTTCGGAAAACCACCAACGTTTAAGTAGTCCTCGAAAAGCGCCAGTGCTAGGTTTTTATTATAGATTAACTCCTCCTTTTTGTAACCCAGAACTTTAACGTATTGTTGAAATGAGAGAGGTAAGACGATAACGTCTTTTCCCTCACCCCTCCTCCCGGGGAATCTTTCCGGAATTTTCTCCATCCCTAAACTTGAAGAACCAGTGACTACAATGACGTCCTTTCTGAACTCCCCTAAGTCTATAAAATACTTCAAAATTCTGTACCACTCCTCTATTGAACTCACTTCGTCAAGTACAATTAAGTAACTCTTATCCTTACCCCTCCTCTCTTTTTCCTTTAACAACTCCTCAAGGATCCTTCTGAACTCTATCAATGAGGTAACGTAGTCTAAATCGAGATAAAAGAGTGTTGAGGGGTCTTTCCTTTCCTCCTCGATTAACTTCTTTATTAATAACTTAACTCCCGTTGTTTTACCCGTCTGTCTCGGGCCGTAAATGAAGTTGAGACTAGACGGTTTTAATGAGACGTCATTGATCCATTCTGGAATCCATTTAACTTTCTGATTTTCCCATTCAGACAAGTTTTTATCGTACTTATCCCAGTCTTTGAAAAACCACCATGGATTTAATTTATTAATTGCTTCCATTATTGATTTTCAACTGACATTTGGTATATAAGCTTTTGTCAATTGAATGACAATATTGTAAACTGAAATTATTTGAAAATTTTTATGCCAGAAAAAATTATTCTCTTTATTCAGATGTAGGAAACTGAACGTAGGACCAGTAGGGCTGTAGTTAATAAGTATAAATTCTGCATGCAATATCGGGCTTAAAATGAGATATTTATCCCATTATTACAGATCTTATAGCCACTTTAAGGGAGGGTTAAAACTTTATAAGCTCTCATGCAAATGCGTTTGCATCAAACTCTAAAGGATTTGGACTCTAACGGTATATGACTCGCATATGTGCCGTTCCTCCTACATTAGCCTAAGAGGTCGCCATCTATAGGATCAGAAAGAAAACTCATTTTCTTAAAGAATTCAGACTTAACTCTTACTCGTTATTTCTAACCAATTCTAAATTCGTCTTGACGAGTCGTGTTTAATAGTATTACAAATTATCTCCTAAAGGATGACTGGTCACGAGAGTGGAAGGGGTAGTTTTTCCCTCGAAGGGTATGAGACATTAACGCGTGGAAGATTGGAAAAGTAATTAAGAGTAAACACTTGGCATTAAGAGTCCTGAATGACTTAAGCAGAAGTGAAATACCTTAGTCTTTTCATAAGGCGTAAGACCTTGACTACTCACCCTTTACTCTAAATGATATTACGTGTTAAGTGGTAATATATGATTTCAGTAACCTCAAACTCAATTAAACCTTTTGTATACTGTTTAAGGAAGACTTTTAATGACAAGTATTTGGCAGACTCTTTAGCGTTTTTAATAGCAATAAAGTTGCATGCTGACCTCTCCCAATTCGCGTTGACTTCTAAGGGTGTAGTATATGAGGGAAATGTTTATGATGAAAACATGGAGATGATGAAAGGCTGTGACTATTTCATTAATTTAGTACAGCATTTTGGGGAAGGGGTAATACTCAGTACGGCAGTAAAAATATGGGAATATGTAAACTCTGGGGACAAGAACGTTAAGTTTGATGATATGGAGAGGGAACTAATAGAGAGGTTTGTGAAATAAAGTTCTTCAATTCTAGCCCCTAAACCAAATTACAAAATTTTATAATAAATTATTTATTAATAATTTTTATAAAAATATTGAACATTATCCCTTACTTAACTAATATGTGTAACTATTTAAATATGCCTAAAATTCTTTAATCGTAAAGTTTAATAAAAATAAGAATTTAATTTAACTTGTGAGAAAGATGAAAAGGAGGGACTTCTTAAGGCTCGCAACTCTGGCCGGTGGAGCTATAGCAATTTCCCCTCTATTAACACCGTTATTTAATTACATGGGATATTATTATAACGAGCTCAGAATAATATCAAAACAATATTTAGTGGCTAATAACGTACTGGGGTTAGAGGGATTTCCGAAGTATAAGATAACTAATATATCAGTACTACAGAAATCATCTTGTCCAGTTTACTTTTTCGCTTATCCTCTCACTAACGAACCTTGCTTTTTAGTTGACTTTTCTAAACTAAATGGCCAAACTGACGTTGAATTCAAAAACCCATACTACGGCCAATTTAGGATAAACTCTAAGTTCCCGACAATAAAAGGCATAGGCCCTAAAGGTTCTATATGCGCTTTCTCGGCAATTTGTGTACACTTAGGCTGTCAATTACCAGCACAAGTGCTCGTTTCCTCGCCGAACTTACCTGGCTTGAATCCTTCATCAACAATTTTACACTGTCCTTGCCATGGTTCAATGTACAGACTGGATGAGGGAGGAATTGTTGTCGGTGGACCCGCACCTAGGCCATTGCCCATTGTACTTCTAGAGTATGATGAAAATACTGGTGACATATACGCTATAGGTACTAATGCACCTTATTTCTCTAAAACTAGGCCTACGAGCAATTTAATTTACGATCCAGACTACTCTTACCAGGTTCCTTCAAACCCTGCTTGTACTCAAGGTGGCTGATATGGGGGTAGAGGAGAAGACCGTAATTGATAAGGTTCTTGAGTGGTTAGATGAAAGGATAGGAATTTACGGCCATACGATCTCAAGGACTCCTAGATACGCTTTTAGACTGGACTATTGGTTAGGCTCTTTTGTATTAGCGTCATTCACATTGGCTGTGATAACTGGTGCTTTGGTAGCACTATATTACGTGCCCACAGATCCTTACGCTTCTACTGTTTATTTGATAAGTAAAGTACCCTTCGGTGCATTACTCTTCAGCATTCACACCTGGGCGGCTTATGCAATGGTATTCTTCTTGATCCTTCACATGACTAGGAATTTCATTGTAGGTGCTTACAGGAAACCCAGAGAGGTCATGTGGATTGTCGGAGTGATATTAGCTGGTTTAACACTTACGGAAGCCTACTTGGGTTATTCATTACCTTATAACCTCATCTCATGGACTGCAACTACTACTGGATTGAACTTATTCTCATATATGCCCTTCGGATTGGATAAGTTAATTAAGTTAATGACTACAGTACCGACAAACTTGCCCGGGCTTACAAGCGGTGTCGATCCATTAGTTGATAGGTTCTTCATATTCCATTGGATTGTAGGCGGGTTAATTCTACTTTTCATAATGATCCACTTGTCAATATTTGAAAAACACGGGGGAGTTGCACCACCGATCAGCAAGACATCTGGGGAAACTTCAATAACTCCTAGGAGTGAAGACCCGAAGTTTGAGTTACAGCCCTATACAAGGACTTTCGGAATGATTTTGATGACCTTCTTCCTAACCTTTGGGATCATAATACTCATAGCATCTTTATTCCCTTACGACATTGCGATGACTTCAAGCGGAGTTAAATACACTATGCAACCATATAACCCGGCATTAGCCGCACAAACTCCTCCAATACCCGACTGGTACTTCTTGTTCATTTATTTCTTTTATAAATCAGTCCCTCCAGAATACGCTTCAATAATATTCTTACTCTGGATAATAGTGTCTTTACTATTCCCCTTCATAGACCAATACGTGTTTAGACATAAGGCCACTCACCCCGTTATGAGGCCCTCAGCCTTTGCTCTGGGTACAGCTTTCATAATTACTTTCATAGTGAACAGTATTTGGGCTTATAAAACGCCCGGTGTAGATATAGGGCCTATAGGGGTTGAAGTGGACGGGCTGATATTCTTGGCATGCTTTACAGTAATAGTACCTCTCTTTAGGTGGTTGCAGCATAGGGAAGGGGTTAACGGCGGGAATAGTGGGAGCGGTGGGAGATTAGCTATGATGCTTAAGCGTGTTGAAGCCATTCCCTATAGACCTTCAATACTCTTCCTATCGCTAGTCTCAGCCTCTTCTTATTTCACAGCCCTATCCCTAACTGCGTTGTTAGCACTTAACCAATTCTCTTTAGGGGTTTCTTTAGGAATAGATCTAATAATACTCTCTGTAATAATAGGATTTTTTATAAGTTAAGGAATATTTTTAATCCATTCTTAATTATTCGAAATACTCGTTATAGTCAAAGTCCTTGTCTTTTTCTTTGTAATATTTCCTAAAAACAATATAACCTACTAAATCAGAAAGTAGTAATTCATCGTTTTTAGAACTTTAGAAGATAACGTTTGTTAATCTCCCTATAAAATTCATACAATCACTTCTTTAAAATATAAGGTTGTATTAAATATTATTACTTGATTTTGTGTCATTACTGGAAAGCTCTTTAACTACGTTTTTAACTCTTCACAATGTAATCCCCCCATTCTTAGTTGATTACAATAGAAAAGTGACTTACGGGTAATGTACTGACTTCTCAGCCTGAATTTCCTTTCCCTCATCGATTCAGAACCGAGTAGCCAGAGAACTACCCAGTAAAGAGGACTTTCATCGCCAGGCTCTAGCCCCTTAAGAGCAAAGGGAGATGATTGCTGCTCATTCCAGAGTCCGAGGAGGAGTGTTGTCAGTATAACTAAGAGAAAAATAAAAGAACGCGTATTTAAACTTTCTATAAGGGGTCTATCCATCCCATTGGCGAGGCTTTATACCGTTTGTCCCTACACTTTTATTTCAATCATTTTATGTTCATTCATGATCGAGTGTAGGGACT
>OGCG01000669.1_pt1 | contig 19956 bp, 25 predicted proteins | sample 1570061 | NCBI WGS metagenome assembly OGCG01 (sample SAMN06268698, study PRJEB24515) | hot springs metagenome | isolation source: Joseph's Coat, Yellowstone National Park, Washington, USA | place: USA:Joseph's Coat, Yellowstone National Park, Washington, USA
AGCCTAAAGTGTGTATATTGCATGGTCCTGCTTCATTCCATGCAGTTGCTATTCCTACCAGTGGTTTAGAATTTATATCGTCGTCTGTCAGTCCCATAGCTTTCAGAAATGCTCTATTGGGAGCTTTTTCAAAACCTCCATAAACTTTTTGGGAACGAGACTTTTTTATCATGGTAAAATATCCTAATGTGCAGATTTATATAAGCATTCATATTTCTTATTTTATGATAATTTGCACTACAGTAGATAAGAACTTAAGGTTAATGGAATTTTCAAGAGCAGAATATATTATCCTTTATGATCTTGATAAAAAAGAGATAATTGAAAAGAAACCTAATCCAGCAATGTGGGCTAAAATTAAAAGACCGGCAGTAGCCAGAGAATGTGTTAGGGCAAAACCAGATATAGTCTTAGCTCCTCATGGTTCTACATGCTTTCCCTCTTACAGGATTTTTAAAACAGCCCATCTCAAAGTAGTTGTAGATAATAACGGTAAAAGACTAAACGAAATTGATCCGTGGGGACTGAATATGAAAGAAGTTATTTATTCTAGTTTTGTTGCAATTTTTGAAAGATTTCACTGACTCATGAATTGAAGTATATCATGGATTATATTATCTACTCTTTTGAGAATATCGATGTGATTTATAAGGAACATTTTACCTCCTTCAGTAAGTCTATAGTATTTTTTATCCTCTTTATCATAAGTTTCTAAAATACCGTTATTTACCATTCTTTTAAGTGTAACGTATATTAACCCCTGAGGAACCTTTTTTTGATTTATTTCCTCTAATTTCTTTTTTATTTGATAGCCGTACATATCTCCATATCTATAAAGAATGTAAGCCACTATAATTTGCAATAATCCTTTTAGAACCATGAATTTTGGCGATTCTTTGTAGTTCATCGAAAACTTATTACATAATATATTTAAAATCTTTTCCATATTATTTCATCCTGACGTGCTCCAATCATCGTTCAGTAAAGACCAATTTAATCATTCATTAATACTTATTTTATAATGAATATTTATATTTTACCTACTTTAATAAGTATAATAACACCTACTACCAATATTATTCCAAACAATATTAGAGGAAAGTATGTTTCCAGATCTTGTGAAATTGGAGGTATAGTTGTAATAGGCTGTTGTTCTTGAGTTATTACTACATTGATATTGTTTTTGGTTCCATTAAGTGAATATAAAGTACCATTAATAAAATATATTGTAACAGGAATAGTATATTTGCCTAGAGCATCAAAATAACCGCTATATATTTCTGCAGATTTCCCGTTTATTATTGTGTTTTTAATAAATGATATTTTTGATGTATTAAATGCATTATAATTAATAGGCAAGGGATAAGGATTAGTTGTATTTACAGTGTATGTTTTTAATTGATAAAAGTTATTTCCTGTAATAGTTAAATTAAATACTATATTAGTTGTATTTTGATATAATATACTAAAATTGTAATCATATGTATATAAAGTGTTATTAACATTGATTGTTACCTGATAAAGCAATGAATGAGATGGTTGTGCCAACGTTAATAGCAATAAGAGTAACGTTAACATAAGTCTAAACTATTTTTCAGTAATAAAAAATCTATTCATTAGATAGTATTGCTATCCTTTATAATATTTTCAATAGATTTACATTTTTGGAAACTTCGTAGAAATATCTGTTTCTTTTATCTTTATTACACGTTATCATTCCAGCTTTCTCTAGTAATTCTAAATGGTATTTAACTGTTGAGTAGTTTAGATCTAATCTCTTAGACAAATCATATGCAGTAGAAGGTCTCTTAGATAGTTCTTCTAATATTTTCCTACGGGTTTCCCAACCTTTTCCTTCTATTATTTCGTCAATTTTTGTTATCATAAATAATGGCTTAACATAATGTATATTAACTCTAGGCTTTAGAAAGTATAATAAAACTTATTTTATCCAAGCTAAAATCAATTTATTTAATGTTCTAATATTTTTATTCGCCAAATTTACTCCGATTATTATTTAAATAAATACTTTACTATATTTTTATACAGATTAAATATGATAAGAACTAATAACAATAGAATACTTATTATGTAAAAATTTCCATGCAGTTCTAAAAGTAGCAGTAATAAAACTGATATTGGAATAAATATCCTATCAGTATAACTACTGATTAAACTTAGACCTATTGCTCCTAAAATAAGTATTGGGATTATAATTGATAATATCAGTAATATTAACATCAATATAAGCATCACAATTTCTGGATTAAATCTTTGTTTCAGCATATACATTATGTCTTAATGTTTGAAAGTATTAAACATTATACAGGAATTTATGAAAATCTCTGTTATAATCTCTGAAACTACTAAAAAATCTAGATTTTCTTATTTCTTCTTTATTTATGGAAGTTTGTAATCTTTCTTCCTTAAATTTTTCTGCTTTAGCTACTATAACTCCTGAAGGATTAGATACCATAGATCCGCCCCAGAAATATTCTTCTTCTTGACTTCCTACGGAATTCACAAATGCTGTCCAAATACCATTCATTATAGAATGAGCTTTAATTAATGTTTCCCACTGATCCTCTATCAATAGTCTGGAGGATAATCTTCTCATAGGTGATTCTGAAGGAATAAAAACGACTTCAGCTCCTAGTAGAGATAATGCTTGTAACGGCTCTGTATGCCATGCGTCTTCACATATTGCAACCCCAAATTTAAAATCGTTTATATTAAATATCTTTATATCTTTTAAAGGGTTTCCGGGCTGAAAATATCTTCTTTCTTCAAATAATCCATATGTAGGTAGATAAAACTTATACACGTAATCTATCTTACCATTTATAGTCACGGCAGCGGTGTTTCGTAATATTCCTGGATTATATTCCTTTATCATACCAAATATAGCACATTTCGATTTTTCTTGAATTTTAATTGCGGCTTTTTCGCTTTCTTTATATATATCATATACCAAATCTCTAAGAACATAACCTGTTAGAGAAAGTTCAGGGAATATTACGCAGTCTGCAGAAGACGTCTCTATTATTTCCAAATGTCTATTGAGATTATATTCTATGTTTCCAAGTTTTGGTTTAATCTGTGCTAGTTCTATCTTTAAGCCCATTCTCTTGGATACCTCCAATCGGAATTTATTGCTCTTCCACTTAATCTAAAAATCTCTGGTGGCAATCTCTTATGCTGTGATGTTTTTACCATTTTATCTATTTTAATTATAACATCTTTACTAATATCTAACTCTTTTGCCACGTCATCAATACTTTTCAATTCCTCATATCTTAAATAAAGTATAGCGTCAGCTATATCGTAAGATATTCCAAGTTCGCCTTCAGCTGTTTGGCCTTCCCACAATGCTGGTGAACTTGGTTTTTTAACTATTCTCTCCGGTACTCCAAGCATTTTTCCTAACTCCTTAACTTGAGTTTTATATAGATCTCCTATTGGTAATATATCGACCCCTCCGTCTCCGTACTTTGTAAAATAGCCTAAGAGAAGTTCACTTTTATCTCCAGTTCCTACAACAAGATAATTGAATTTTTGTGCATAAGCATATAATAATATCATTCTGATTCTAGCTTTAATATTACCAATTATTAATTTATCGCTTGTATCTATATTATCTGAAAAATTTTTAGTTATACCGTCTATGTTTATGACTTTAAACTTAGATTCGGCTTTAATATTAGATATTACATCATAAGAATCTTCCATGTCTTCTTTTGGAGTAGAATTCGATGGCATTAATAGTATATAAAAATTTTCTGTTGCTCTACTTACAAGATATGCTACTACTGATGAGTCTATCCCTCCACTTAATCCTAGTATCATACCAGATTTTCCACTTTCTTCTAAGTATTCCCTTAGTCTTTCTACTATATAATCAGAAATAGTTTTATAATCAATATTAAGAATTTTAATTAACGTTTGTTGTATTCTCATAGACTAATGTAGTATTAGATTCATTAATATATACTTTATATGAACTTATGAAATATTTATAGTATACCTCAACTGTAAATTCAGTTGTATTGATAGTAAGTTTTGGATTATTTGTAAAAGCAACTAATTCTTTTGTAGAATTAGGAGGAATTTTCTCTTGAGTAAAATTCCAAACCATATTTAGGCTGTTTGGTACAGAAACTCTGACCAATGTAATATTTACGGAATAATTAGCGTTGTTTTTAACAACAATATAAACCTGATTTATGGGAGTTTTCCCTTGTGGAACTATCACTTCAGATATTTTTATGGGATTTTGTGCAATATATTCCGCATGCGAGTAGCCTCCTACCGCAGCTAATAAAAATAGTACTGATACTAAAACACCTACTAACTCTCTTTTAATCTTAGTAATATCTATATTTATTTTGTTAGTATAGTCTAGTCTAAATATAGATATAAACATTAATTCTGGCCAAAACAAAAAATATTCTGTTAAAGTTCTCCATGAGAACCATAGAATTAACATTGGAAATATCCATAATGACTCTTTTATTGCTGGAAATAATCTGAAATAAATATATAATGATAATCCTCCAATTACTGCAATGGCTAAAGTAAAGAACCATGGCTCTACATTCAATAATGTAGTTAAATTAAAAATTGTAAATCCAGTTACAGCTACGGGTATTGTACCCTGATCTAATGTTATAATATCGAGAAAAGCATGAGGATTCCACATAAAGAAAGGCAAATTAAAAATGATTATAGAAGTTAAAAAGCTCTTTAATATGTCATAAAGATTTTGTCGTTTATACAGAAATAGAAAAGGTGTAATTAACCAGGCTAACTGACTGAAAGAAACTGCCATAGCTAAGAAAATACCAGATTTTTTACCATCATAAATATAGCTAAGAGCTATAAATGTCGCCCATATAGCTCCATTCACTCCTGCAAAAGACGGTGCTAGAATACCAGCAGTTACAAACAAGAAAATTACTGGTAGTGTAGCTATTGGGTCACCTCTTTTCTTTCCTTCATTATATATTAAAAATATAAGAATATCTTGGAAAATAATGTTAACTATATTTATATAGTAAAGGTTTAAATTAGCTATTTTTAAAAATAAATAAAAAGGAATATATAATAGAAACGAAAGAGGAGGATAGATAAAGTTAGATGATATTTTTCCTGATATCAGATAAGTAGGCTGAACGTTTACAGGATGGTAAAATTGTGTATATGGATCCTTACCATTAAGGAGGTTAGTAATAGCTTGAGTTATATATTCCATATCATCGGTTCCAAAACCATTAATTAGTGCTATAGCTACAATTGAATATGTAAGTATAGAAATTGTAAAAATAAGATCATCTATTTTGGATATATTTCTATTCGGATTTATAAGTTGTGGATTTAGACTTATAATTAGAATAGCTATGGCAGAGAAAAAAGCTATAGCCAAAATTGAAGCTTGAACAGGGTTATTTAAAATATTATCCCTGTACGCAATTAGAAACAGAGTAGACAAAATAACTGCCCCTATAATAGCATAAACAACGTATCGCCTTACCTCATTCATTAACTAAATAAAAGTATAACAGACTTTAAGAATTTTCGCAGATATGTTTGGCGTTATTAAAAACAGATAACCATGAATTCCATGTGAGTCTACCAGTTCTAGTATTTCTTGGGCTAGGATGATAACTAGAAATCAAATAGTAATTATCTAACTTAAATATATTATTATGAGAAAACTTTAATTTAACAGAAAAAATTTCACATATAGAGTCAAATGCCAATTTACCTAAAGTAATTATTACTTTAAGATTAGACAGTGAGCGAATTAAAGTCTTCAAATACGGTTCGCAGTTTAATATTTCTTCTCTAGTAGGCCTATTAAGTGGTGGTGCGCAATGAACTACATTAGTTAAATACACATTAGTTAATTTTAGTCCATCAGTCCTACTTATGCTTTCAGGGTAATTACTATACTTTATTTCATATAAGGCTTTTATAACCCATTTGCTTGATTCGTCTCCACTAAATGTTCTACCAGTTCTATTTCCTCCATGAGCTGCTGGCGCAAGTCCTACTATAAGAATACATGCGTTTTTATCTCCAAAACCAGGTACTGGTCTACTCCAGTAATCCCAGTTTTTAAACTGAAATTTCTTCTCTACTCTAATTTTTTCTATGTAATTAATCAATCTGTCACACTTTCTACATCGTATTATGGCACTATTTAGATATTTTACATCCATTTGATCCATTACTAGTTACCTTTATTGTTTAGATAGAAATATTTTTACCCTAATAGTAAAAAGATAACTATTTAAAAACTTTGAGCTTAGATATGGTATAGCTAGTGGATTTCTTATGAATAGTTAATAAACATTTTTAGTATGATAATGCTTTTGTACTATAACTTCGTAAAATGTAAGTTGTAGAAGGTTGGGAAAGTGAGCGTATTACAAGTTTACTCTAATCCTGCTAAAGCAGTAATATCATGTTCACTAGTTGATGAAAACGGAAACGAGAAAGAAATTTTAACAATAACTTTGGAGGATAACGGTATTCATGTTCATAAAAACATAGAAAAGGACGATCATTACATAATACCTCCAATACCTCAAATAGATATGCTAATAAGAGAAGTTATTGAACAAATAGCCGAAGAACTCAATGTCCAAACAGTAGTTTTCAGGTACGGCGAAAATAGCGACCTAGAGGAGACTGATGATCTAATACTCAGTGATGTACGCTATGATATGGAAAACCGCGCACTCGCGGCGCCTAAACATGGTGCATTAGCTAGTGATGTAGAATCTAAGGTTATAATTGGCATAGTTAAATTCTCTAATTTTATTTATGCGGCTACTGTATTAAGAAAAGAAGATACTTTTCCTCTTTTGCAAATCTTTATGGATTCCTCTAATAACGAAATTAAAATATATAATGAAATTGGTCAATTAGTGGAGGAAAGAAGAGAAAAAGTTCAAGATTTTGAGGAGTACGTTAAGTCTTTAGTTAATTCTTCAGACGTTGCAGTAGTTTATAAGGAGTCATTAGATGAAATTCCTTCTCCAAAAGAAATTACGACAGATAATGGAAGATATTACGTTGGTGTAGTTTTTAAATATTTTATGGGATTCTTTCCCTCTTCTTCTATAAAGGAAGTTAGTTCTAAGAGAATTTATGTTAGAAATAAGAGTAAATTTGTTAAATTGTTAAGGGCATTATTATATTTAGATAAATTATCTGACGATGGTGGAGTAGAGGTTCTGTTATCAAGTTCTGCAGTTCCTCTTAATGATATTCCAAAAGAAGTTGATAAAATAAAAGGAAAAGTAGATAAAATATTAGGTAAATATAAGATAACAGATGTGAATTATTTTGGGATAAATGATACTCTCATAAAAGAATTAGTAAACTATAAGCCACAATTTGGTGAAGGTGATGTATATCTTGGAATGAGAGTTATTCCAGTTGCCTTTGTTATTATTACTGAAAATAAACAAGATTTTGATAATTATGTTGAAAGAATTCTTAATGGACCAACTTCTGACGGATATGAAATTCTAGATGAGGCCGTCAAAAAATATATATCAAGTTACTTTATAGGCTATCTTATGAGTGTTGAGGAAGCCTTAATAATTTATTCAGACATATTTAACGAGTTGAGCAAAGATGACAAATGAGGCATATATGATAGTATTGGCTTTAAGATTAGACAGAAATTGGTGGGGATTACCAGTAATAGAAAGGAAAAGTATACTAAGTAAAGTAGAAGAGACAGAGAAGAGGTTTAACAATGAATTTATTTCCCTTAAAAAATATGCTTCATTATCTCAAGGTTCCCAACTAATATATTGGGCGTCTGCATTAAATACCTCCTCAATTATAGATTTTAAGTCATCTATATTATCGTCATTTTCTGGTAATGCTGTAGAAGACGTTTCATTATTTTCGATTTTTACTCCTTCTCCTTATATGAAGTCAGATTTTGATCCATTATCAGTCTTAAAGGTGGAACCTCTAAAATATTTTGTAGCGTATCCTATGAAAAAATCTGTGGATTGGTATTTGATTCCATTTGATGAAAGAGAAAACATAATGATGGAGCATATAAATATGGCTAAAAATCATCCAAAAAATAATGGTATACGATCTTATACCACTTATTCTTTTGGGCTAGGAGATTACGAGTTTGTAGTAATTTATGAAATACCTAGCTTACCAGATTGGGTTGAAGTAGTGGAAAAATTAAGAGAGGCTAAAGCTAGAAAATGGGTGATAAAAGAAGAACCTCTATTAGTAGGTGAACTAAAGGATCAGGGGTACTTATTGTATTAAATCTCTATTTCTAGCTAAGTATAAAATCCCTATTATTGTTTTTCCGTCTTCTATTTGTCCTTGTAAAAACATATTTATTGCATTGTCTAATGACATTTTCTCTGATTCTATAATTTCGTATTCTTCTGGTTTACTTCCTACAAATTTCAGGTTTTTCGCTAGATACATATGCATTAGTTCAGTAGTTATACCTGGTGATGGATAGAAATCAAAGAGATGAATTAATTCTCCAGCTTCGTATCCTACTTCCTCTATAAGTTCTCTTCTTGCAGTAACTTCTGGTTCTTCGTTTTCCTCTATAGTGCCAGCAGGAAACTCATAGATCCATTTGCCTATTACTGGTCTATATTGTTTAATTAATACTATGTTTTCTCGATCTATAACTGGTATCATAACTGCAGAGCCTCTATGCTTTATATATTGTAATTCCTTTTCTTTACCATTAGGTAATGTTATTTTATCAACGTTTACTTCGAACTTTTTACAAGAGAAAACTTTCATGTTAATCAGTATAAAATAAGTCAAATTTATCTTTTAGTTTAGTATATATGCTTTCCCAGTCTATCTTGAATAGTACAATTCCAAGGATTGTAAAAACTATTGAGGATATTATGCCTAGCAAAAACGGTGATATGCCTATTAAATCGCTTATCGCAATAAGACCAAAGGCTTCTACAGTTATTTCTATAGAACTTTTTATAATTTTGGAAACAAAGGTTATTTCTAACATCTTTAGTAGTGAGGCTTTACCAGCACCGCCAATAAGGAAAATAAAATCGTCCAATGGTAAGAAAGGAAACAATGCCGCAAAAAATAGTGCAATAAAGAACGATCTCTTATTTATGAATTTGCTAAAAAATTTCACATTTTTATTATTTTTAAATGTATTTCTAATGCCATATCCTAGAGAGTACATTACGCTTTTAGCCAATGCTGCCCCAATTGCAGTTATCAAGATTACTTCTATCATATTTAGTGGCGTTATACCCGATTTTACTAAGAAGCTAGTCGCAACCAAAGTATAAGGGGTTCCAAAGAAAGGTGTAGAATTAGTAGCAAATGATATAGCAAATATTATTATTAGATAATCTATGCTCATTGTTAATAGACTATAGAGTGTTATGCTTTATTTTTGTTTTCCAAAAAGTGATATTCTATGAAGATAATCTTACCAACTAAAGATATTTCAGGCAAAATAGTAGAAATAAGAATAGACAGAAGCTTTTCTCCAGATTTTTCTCCCGACTTTATACCGCAAGGTATTACTCAGATAGTATTGGATGTAAGACAGAATTTATTAAAAGGAAATCATATTTTGGAGATAATAACGGAAAAAGGGAATTATGCAAAATTTACCTTGAACGTGTAGACCATATTCTAGCTAAATCGGAAGAAGTTACTATATCAGCAAATTTTTTCATATTTTCTAATGATCTTTCATGGGCTTCTTTATCTGAAGATGAGACTGCATCTTTTACGACTACACTATAGAATCCTCTATTATATGCGTCTCTCACAGTAGATTCTACTCCAAGTTCTGTCGCAATCCCTGTAATAACAATGGTCTGTATTCCAGCATTTTTTGCCATATTTTCAAAATCTGTGCCAAAGAATATGCTAGCAGAATGTTTTGATATTACTCGTTCGTTCGGAAGAGGTCTTAATGCTAATGTCAATCCTCTTGAATCTAGTCTATTAATCTTCCATTTTGAGTATAAATATAGTTTAGCAGGAGACTCAAAATCTATAGGTAAAGGCTCTATTCTAGTGAAAAATATCCTTACACGAGCTCTTCTAGCTGAGTTTAATACATTATAAATAGATTTCATGAACTCTTCTCTATTGAATATGCTTTGAACCAGTATTGTTTGCACGTCCCAAACTATTAATGCAGTATGGGCTGGATTTACTATTTCGGGTAAAGTATTATATACTAGTTTTGAACCAATTCTTATCATTGCAAACTCACATCATTTAACCATAGAATAAAGAATTAACTATCTTTTTTCATGGTTCATTTAAGTTACTCTGGGATGGATACTGACTCTTAAATACGTATATTATAATTTTAAAAATAAATTTAAATCTTATAGTAAGTGTTAGAGGAATTATGTGTATATTTTGTGATATAGTTAATGATAGACTTCAATCAAATGTAATTTATAGGAATGACTATATTACAGTAATTTTAGATAAATTTCCATTAGCTCCTGGACATACGTTAATTTTATCTAATGAACATTATGATAATTTCTTGGAATGTCCGGAAAAAATTTCGTGTGAAATAGCAAAAATGAGTAGTATAGTTGCAAAAGCTGTTATAAGTTCTGTAAATGCCGATGGAGCTAGAATTCTCACTAATATTGGTAAAAGTGCAGGACAAGTTATATTTCATCTTCATGTTCATATAATTCCATCATGGTCTGATCCTCCTTCAGAATATAAGGAATTTGAGCCTAGAAAAGAGCAACCATTAGAATATTATGAAACCTTAAAAAAGGTTATAAGCTACAACATACAGAGAATCTTAAATAGAAAATAATTTGGTGATTTATTTGACTTTGAGAGACGAGTTAGAATCAAGATTTAGAGAGAATTTTTCGGATGCGTTAGTTGAAAGGCTTTCTCATTCAGTGGATATGGGATTTGTCCCAGAATTAGTATGGTCTGGAATAAAAATTAATGTAATTCCAGATTATGTTGTATATCCTCAAAATACAGAAGATATAATAGACTTAGTAAAAATTGGAATATCTAATAATGTTCCTTTAACTCCTTATGGAAGAGGAACTAACAGATATGGTAATGCTATTCCTGCAGATGGAGGAATAGTATTAGATTTCTCGAAAATGAATAAAATAGAAATAGATGAAGCTAATAGAATAGCTGTAGCAGAAGCTGGAGCTACGTGGAAACTAGTTGACATAGCTGCACAACAAAAAGGTCTTCAATTAAGAACATTTCCTTCTTCATATGATTCTACAGTAGGTGGTGGAACAGCAGGAGATGCGTTAGGTGTAGGTTCTTATGAGTATGGTTTCATTTGTGATAATATAGCCTTTGTAGAAATGGTAAATCCTAAAGGTGAAATAGTAAGATTAGAAGGAAAAGATTTAGCAATAGTTTGTGGAGCTGAAGGTACAACTGGAATAATAACGAAAGTTGGTATAAAACTAAGGCCATTTTCTTCAACTGAATCTCTAGTAATTTCATTCGAAGATTTTGAGAAAGTGTATGGTGCTATAGGGGAGTTTTATAGAGAAGTAATTCCAGCATGGCATATACAAGTAAGAGGTCCTGCAATATCCTCCTATATTCATGATAAATTTAGAGCTACATTAGATCCAGGAAAATGGAATATGGTAGTCCTTTATCCTTCTACAAGGTCTAGTATAGTTGAACCTAAACTTTACAAAATAGCTCAAACATACAACGGGAAGGTTTTTGAAGGAGAATGGACAGGATGGTGGTCATTTAATCACGGCGTTAATGCAGCATTAAGATCTAAGGGATTGTTAATTCATCAACATGGACTACTTCATTATACTAAGATAAAGGATCTGATTGATAGCATACAAAGAGACTTAGGCAATATTGGAGTCTTAGAACCAAATAAAGGATTTGACCTAGATATAGACCTAGAAAGAAGAGAAGTACTATTAGTAAATGCCTTTACACAAGTTTCACTAAATCCAGTTGATAGGAAAATTATTTATGATCTAGCAAAAAATACGTTGATGATGGAAGATTTTGTTAAACTTGGAGGATCAATGCTTTCAGTTGGTATGTTTGTACATAAATATGCTAGGAATAGACTTAGCACCATGGGAAAGACATTTCAAGATTTAGGAGTAGATCGTTATGAGGTTATGAAAAAATATAAGGAGGAAATGGATAGCGAGGAAATATTTAATCCTGGGAAAGTATTTGAACCTAAGAAAAGAGCTAAGACTGTACTAGAAATAGTCGATAAACAAAATGAGGCTTTAAAGTTCAGGTTTGGAATAGGTATTGCAAAGTCATTATCCCCCGGTGGAGAAGTAGAAGGCTATAAGGTTGCAAAGAAATATCTAGATATCTTCGCAGATTATGCGTTAACATGCATAGACTGCGCTATGTGCGTTACTGTTTGTCCGCAATATAGGCTAATTCCTCAATGGCCTTATGCACCTAAAGGAATGTTTGATTTCACTAGAGGTATTATTTCATATTTTGAACTTCATGATACTGTAGATATCCCTGATAGCACAATAGCAGAAATATCTGGTTGCCATAAATGTGGATTGTGTGATGGTGTTTGTCCAGCTAGGATTCCAATATCTACTCTTTTAATCAAGTTAAATAGCCTGGTAGCTAGAAAAATTCCAGAAGAACCTACTATTGATATACGAATTCCAGACTATTATAAGGATGTAATTTCAGATGATAGTGAAATAGGACTATGGTTAGGTAGATATTTGAGTGATAATCCTTCAATAGTTTATGTAACTCTTGACTTACTGAAAAGATTAGGACTTAAAGTGAAGGTTTTTGGAACATCAAAAGATAGTGGGTTCATGGACTATATTAGTGGTAATGGTAATTCATTAATCGAAAAAATAAAAGAAAATTCCAATATAAATCTTTTAGAGCTAATTACAATTTCTCCAGAAGATTACAAGACATTTTCAGAAGCTTATAGAGAATATTCCAAATTAGCTGGTTATTCTAATGTCTTCGAGGTCGTACCTATTGAAGTTAGGTTATTAAAGTCTATACAATTTGAAGGTAACGATGAAATTAATTTACATGTTGCATGCTTCTCTTCATCTTATGCAGACGAGATAATAAAAAGATTAAGAGAAAAAGGCTTTAAAGTGAAAAAAATTGAAGGATGCTCTGGTGCTATCTTAGAACGTAACTTAGGAAAAAGATCAGATAGAATGGCTAAAGCATTAGGAGAGGCATATCCTAATTTAATAACACTTTGTCCTTTAGCAGAAATGAAATTTAGATCAGTTGGAGTTAATGCTAAATCATTAATAGAATTTATAGCCGAAAAAGCAGGTATAATAATATCTACACAAGTTTCTTCATTTAAAGTTCCAGATGAAGACAAGAAGAAAATAAACGATACTCTATTGTCATCTATATTAGCTTCTCTAAACAAAAGAACTCAAGTTATTGCCGATACGTTGTCATTTATTTCTTCAGGACCTGATGAATATAAGAAAATTATAGAGCCTATAATAGTAGAGGCTATGGACGAAGTATCACAGTCTTTTGTTCAAGGAATTAAAACAATGTTATCCAATGAATACGGTAATGAAGATTTATCTAAAAAATCAATAATAACGTCTACCTATGTTAAAGAGATATCTAGTATTTTGTTATCTATTAGTTTAGAAAATGTTATACAAGAGCTTATAAATGTAATAAAAACGATAACTAATGAGAAATTCGATGAAAAAACACTCTCTTCTGTATTGTTAGACCTAATAAGGGATAATGAGAATAAAATAAGGAGTTCTTTAGTTAGTCTTTCTTTTTAAGTTAAACGTAATTCTATATATTTTTATGGCAAAAATATACCTGGGAACTGCAGGTATTCCTCTTTCAACAAAAGCGAAGGATACTATAGAAGGCATAAAAAGGATAAGAGAATTAGGCCTAAACGCAATGGAAGTTGAGTTTGTTCAAGGAGTAAGAATGAAAATTGAAAAAGCAAAGGAAGCAGGAAATATTGCTAAAAACCTTAACGTAAGATTATCTGTTCACGCTCCTTATTTTATTAATTTATGTTCAGAAGACAAAGAGAAAGTTAATTCGTCTAAAAAACGAATCTTAGATTCAGCAGATAGAGCAAATGCTATGAATGCTGATGCTATAGCGATTCATATAGCCTTCTATGGTAAAATGAGTCCAGAAGAGTGTTACAGTAGGGTAAAGAGTGAATTAGGCGAGGTTGTAGATATTGCAAAAGATAACGAAATAAAAGTTAAATTTGGTATAGAAACTATGGCAAAAGAGACAGCCTTTGGAACAATAGACGAAGTTATATCAATCTCTAAAGAAATTAAAAATGTAGTCCCATATATAGACTGGGCTCACACTTTTGGCAGACAGGGTGGAAAAATAGATTATGGTGATATCATCGATAGGCTTATTAAAGAACTAAATATTTCTCATATAAATTCTCATTTTGAATCGTTAGAGATTAGAAACGGTAAATATGTAGACGTGCATAGATCTATAATTTATAACACACCGCCATTTGAGCCGTTAGCTAAAGAAATTCTTAAACGTGATATCTCAATAACGCTCATTTGTGAGAGTCCAGAATTAGAAAAGGATGCTCTTATAATGAAAAATGTTATTGAAAAATTAGGGTATAAATTTGACTGACATACTTGTTGCCTCTGATTATGATAGGACAATATCAGACGAAAAAGACAGCTTTGTAATAAATAATGCAGTAAGGGAAAAAATCAACAAATTCTCAAAGAATAATTATTTTGTTGTAGTAACAGGTAGGGAGAGAAGATTTATAGATAGATTAGCGTACGGTTTAGAGCCAACAGGCTGGGTATTAGAAAATGGTGCATTAATAATGATAAATGATAAAGTTTACTATAATATTCCAAAATCATGGCCTAAATTGAGGTTTGAAATAGGCAAAAGATTATCAGCAGAAAGATTGAATTTTACTTATGGAGAGGTAATAATATATCTAAATAACGTATCAAATAATATATGTGATTTATTTTCTGATTTATATGAGGTCTCGGTTGAATGGAATAGAAGCGATGTTATGATCATGCCAAAGGGAGTTAATAAAGGAAACGGAATTAAAAAATTTGCTGAGATATTAGGATTTAAGGGAAGAATTATAGCAGTCGGAGATTCACAAAATGATGTATCGTTATTTAAGGCTGCAGATTTCAAGGTTGCGGTAAATAATGCTTTAAAAGAAATTAAGGAAATGGCAGATTTGGTACTAAACAAAGATGACGGACAAGGAATAATAGAACTTCTAGATTATATAGAGTCTGGAGAAATTTATAAACTAGGTTTGAGTTAATTCCAATTTTTGTATAATATTTAATGCCTCATGTAGATTTGTTACCTTATTATTTTTTATTTCAGGATATAAATTTAGCCTATCCAGAAGGATAGCGTTCATATAAGCTCTCCTAGCACCTATAACATCTATTTCATACACGTCGCCAATATGTATACCTTCGCTTCCAGCTAATTTTTTTGCATAATAAAATATCTTAGGATGTGGTTTTAGTATATTATAATCACAGGAGGCTATAATACCATCCAAATAATTATCTAGATTTAGATCTTTTATTATCTTATTCACTTTTTTAGTAGTATTAGTAACTAATATGGTTTTAAACCCTAATTCTCTAACATTTTCCAAAAAAGGTATTGCATCATCATAAAGCTCATATTCGTCTGCCAAATAATTTTTATTTTCTAGTTTCTTTATTATGTCATTAGGAATATGAAGATTTAATTCATAAAATAAATCTTTAAAATCTATTTGCGATAATCCATCGAACTGAGGATGAGGGAAGCAACTCCTACCTAAATGTCTCATTAGAGCTTTGAATACTTCTATATCCGAAACTTCAATTCCTTCTTCACGTATTGCGTTAGCTATTGATTCGTGAAATCTTGGTTTAAATCTAACTAAGGTCTCTCCCATGTCTACGAAGATAGCAACCATTTTTTAACAATTACTTTTCCCTAATTAAAAACTTTGGTGGAATAATTCTTTCAGATTTACAGATTGGGCATTTACTAGGTTTTTTGGGCATATCAATACTAAATATATATCCACAATTCTCACATTTAGGAGGAAACAATATTACTACATAATTTTTTCTTTTAGCTGACTTAGCTAAATGATATATATGATCATAAACTTCTTTCTCTTTCTTTATATCTAACGCTTTCATTATATCTTTTGCAGTAAGTGGATCTTCACTATACTTAAGTAATAGAAATACCTTTTCTCTCGTTGTTAAGAACTCTGTATTCAATAGCATTCACTAAATCTTCTTTTAAGGATAATTTTATATTAAAAGTATTTAACAACCATGTATCTAAGGAAAAATCATACTTTTTACCATTCAGTTCAATAACGTTAACTCCAAATAGGTCTGCTATTAGATTGCACATTTCTACAATAGAGATTCTAGGTCCTCCAACATTTATTACACCTTTTATTTCATCATTTACAAACTTTGCAATTATATTTGATAATGAATAAATACTTATTGGAGATATATAAAAATTTTTGTTACACTTTAAGTTTTTTCCGTTTAGAGCTGCCTTAAAGAAAGATGCTAAAAGTCCTTTATAATTTAGTGAGTATACAACCCCACATCTAATTATAAGAAAATTGCCTAACGACGCTGTTCCAGTCTCTCCGACTAGTTTTGATATGCCATAATAATTTAGAGGATCTGGAGTAGAATTTTCGTGATAATATCCTTTTTTCCCATTAAAAATCATAAATGTCGATAAATATATATTTGTAGCGTTTACCTTATGTGCTGCTCTAGCTATATTACTGGCATACCATGTATTAAAATTCCATACATATGACTTATTTTCAAAGTATGGAATATCTAGTGTGTGAATGACTACGTCTGGTTTCTCATTTATAACTCTTTGAGGATTATCCACAATAATTATCTCGTTGTTTTTTAAAGATCTAGCTAATACTCTAGCTAACTCTCCTTCGTCAGTAAACGCTATTTTCATATTAAACCCTTATTTCCTCATAAATTTCCTCTATTCTTTTTAAAATATTAGCTTCAGTAATTCCGTTTAATGTAGCTAAAAGTGAAGAACCGCCTGCACCTACACCTTCTTTCACATATCCTCTTTCATATGCTTTTAGGCCATCAAACTTAGAAGCAGAAAAGTCAAGATTTACGTAACTTAGATTAACTCCAACTTCTTTAGATAAAGATATTATATCAGAACTTTTGTCGTTTATAATCCATCTAGTAGTTCCTATTCCTATATCATTCATTTTTTTCTTATTGATTTCCTTTATTATAGCCGAGGCAGCAGTCATTTGAGTACCTCCTGCTAAAAGCACATTTCCTTTAAATCCTACAGTTATTCCTGCTACTCCTAAGAGCATGGGATCTGCAAGCTTAGATATCTTATCAATGAAATTCGATGGAAGATCTTTTATCGCTTCTAGAACAACTTTCCTTTTTATTTCTTTAGGATTTTCGGGCGATGCAGAGCTAACTTTATCAATAGCATCGTATCCTAAACCTAATAGAGTAGCCATAGCGGTAGTTGTTCCTGCTGCTATCGATTCTCCTATTACTAGTAATTCAAAATTTTTAGATAGCTCATTACCTAATGTGATTCCATTCTCTATTATTCTCTCTGCTGTAATAGGGTCTAATGACCTTTTTCTAATATCCTTACCAGGCTCTCCATTTAGAGAGATATAAGGAATATTTGGTTTAATTTTAGAACCAGCGTCTACTACTAATTTAGGAATGTTTAAGAGTGATAAAGATGCCTTAGTTATAATGGCTGGTGTAGGAATTCCTGTAGGAGTTACAGGAACAGAATTTATTACTTTACATTTTCCTAGAACAAGGAATTCTGCGTCTGCAGCTGGCGTAAATAACGTCAGTTCTTCAGTTGCTCCTGCTATCGTTATTCCAGGTATTAGGCTAACGTCTGTGGTTGCTATGACTAGTAAGAATAGGGAACGTTTACCCGATATTTTTTCAGAGAAATTACCTATAACATCTACCATAATTGACACTTTATTAGGTAGGTAGATTAGTATTTAACTGAATTGTGGTTAATTGCTAGGATAAGAGGGAAGGCGAAGTGAGCACTAGATTTTGGTTACTATATAAAAATATTGAAAAGGGTACTAAAGTGTCTCTTGATGAATTTTCAGAAAATAAAGAATTAAATTATGAAGTTAGGAATTCTTCTTTATCGTTATATAGGGATGTTATAACAGAAGCTTCAAGGATAGTTAATGAAAGCGAGGATTCTAAAATAATATGGGAATTACTAAGGAGAAATATTATTTCGGTATCTCTAGCACAAGAATTAATAGACATTTCAAAAATAATTGCTAATATTTTCAGTATAGATGATGCAGTAATTTATAGTATGTTAGTAAGAATAATGGAAGATTTAGAAGAATTATATTTTTCAATACAAAAGTATTTAAGCAGTAATGCATAATCGAACATGTGTTCGAGAATGCCAAATATTGAAAATCTAATAACTGAAATAAATAGACTTAAAAAAGATAAAAACGCAATAATTTTAGGACATAATTACATGGAATATGGAGTTCACTTAGTTTCTGATTTTACTGGAGACTCCTACGATCTGGCTGTAAAAGCTATGAGAACTAATGCTGACATTATAGTGTTCGCCGGTGTATATTTTATGGCAGAACAAGCTTCTGCATTAAATCCTGACAAGAAAGTATTATCTCCAGACCCTATGGCTGGGTGTAGTTTATCAGACGCACTAGATGTAGAAACTCTTAAAAAATATAAGAAAATGTATCCCAATTCTCCTGTTGTATTATATATAAATACAAGCATATATACAAAAGCTTTAGCTGACTATATAGTTACATCATCAACGGCAATTAATGTAGTTAAATCATTAGATGCTGATGTTGTTTTATTTGGTCCTGACGCTAATTTAGCTAACTACGTTGAAAAGAAAACTGGTAAGAAGTTAATTAGAGTTCCTCCTAATGGTAGGTGTCTAGTTCATGCTTCATATACTAAGCAATTAGTATCATTGGCTAGGAAAAAATATCCAAATGCAAAATTAATGGCACATCCAGAATCTCCTTTAGAAATTTTAGAAGCTGCAGATTTTGTTGGCTCTACTAATCAAATGATAAAATATGCAAAGGACAGTGAATCCAAAGAATTTGTAGTTGCTACAGAAATTGGTATGTTAAATGCACTCCAAATACAAGTTCCAAATAAGAGATTTTATCCCTTTATGTCTATGGAGACTTGCGCATGTGCCAGATGTCCATACATGGCAATGGTAACTTTAGAAAAGATAAAATCTTCTTTAGTTAACGAGAAATATGAAGTAAAAGTTCCTAACGATGTTGCCGAAAAGGCTAAACGTGCTTTTGAGAATACAATGAAGTTGCTATCTCATTAATAGTAGTCCTTATCTCATCGTCCGTATTGTAAAAATGAGACGATATTCTTATTCCTTCTCCCCGTGGGGATACTATAATCTTTTTTTGAGCTAACTCTTCAGCTATTTTTTTAGGATTATGTAATTTTATTACTACTATTCCAGATATTTTCTCTTTAGGAGTTATTATTTCAAGATCCTTATCTTCTGCTAGGTCTATAGCTAGTTTACTTAATTCTAATACTTTTTTCTCTATGTCCTTCTTATAAGGTGATATAATCTCTGCAGATTTTCCTAAGCCAATGTTAGCTGCAACGTCTATTGTGCCTATTTCAAATCTCCTAGGTCCTTTTTCTAGCTCGAATTCTGTAGCATTAAAATCTAAGTAATTTTTGGATGATTTCCAGCCGTAAAAAGGTGGATCGTCTATTAAACCGTTTTTAACATAAATAAATCCTGAACCTTGAGGTGCCA
>OGCG01000670.1_pt1 | contig 19940 bp, 25 predicted proteins | sample 1570061 | NCBI WGS metagenome assembly OGCG01 (sample SAMN06268698, study PRJEB24515) | hot springs metagenome | isolation source: Joseph's Coat, Yellowstone National Park, Washington, USA | place: USA:Joseph's Coat, Yellowstone National Park, Washington, USA
TCAGATAGCACTGAACCGCCCTTGAAGAGCATCCATGAGCCATCATCAACAGCAACAGTTGCAAGGTTTGCAATGCCGAGGTCTATGCCTGCCTTCATTTTGCCCCTTGGTTTATTATCCAATTTAACAACCATAGGAATCCTTGCGTACCACTTCCTCCTTACTTTATCGTAATATATTTCAAGGGTTCCCTGCTTGCCAACCCACTTGAGCTTGCCATTGAACTTGAGCCTTAGGTTAAAGTCCAAAAGATATATTTCATTTCCTTCAATCGTGTACCTGTCGTTTCTAATCAACAAAAACAAATCATCTTTCTTTTTATGAGGAGGCTTTGGCTTCATCCACTTAGGCAATTCCCCTTCTTTCTTCTTTTTGCTAAGCGTAAAGAAAGATTCCCATGCGGATGCGTTCTTTCGTGTTACTTGCTCCACGTTTGCTCCGTGCAATACTGACTTGTATTTTTCATAAGCGACTTTTTCTGTTTTCGCGAAATCTACAAGCTCGTGTCTCTTGTACTGCTCAAGCCTCAATGTGTTAACTTCGTTCCAGCAATTCACAAATGCCTTTCCAATAGCCGTTAATTTAGCTTTGGTTTCCTTTCCAGCAATGATGAGCACTGTGTTTGATCGTCGCATGCTATTGCGTTATTCTCATTAATGGTATATAAATATATACTTCGCAATTCAACTCCTCCATGAATGTCGGAGCTTTCTTGCTCACGGATTTGTAAGAATATCAGAGTTTTGTTCTGGCGTAACTAACGCCAATAACTTCCATTTCACTGATTAATTTATTAGTTAGAAGTGCCTGTTCCAATGAGTCAGTGCCCCCCTCTGCCTCGTCTATTTCAAAATCAGCTATTATTGCGTTGAGGCCAAATGCTATGGGCTCAACCTGATATTTTATGATCTTGAAACCGCTTATGCTGTTTAATATGGTTTCTGGTTTGGTTTCTATGTCCTTGGGCAAAATTTTAACACGTGCTATCACCTTTGCCATTTTATGTTCCCTCTATGGACCCTCAAACCCACAATTATCACATTTATATGACCTTGAGAAAACCCTGCATTTATCACATCTCCAGATAAGCACTTTGCCGCAATCTGGGCAATAAAATTTTGTATAACGCTCATTAGGAGATATTGGTTTATGGCAGCTCGTACATACAGGCAAATTTAGGTTTGCTGGCATTACACTATCTCCCCAATGTGCAATATAAAAACATTGTTGGGTATATTGAAATCATAGCGCAAGAACTTATCACCAAAATGATTTTAATGTGGCTCTTTATTTAAAAACCATATGACAGTTGAGAAACTTGAATTGGACAAAAAAACTGTAAATAAACTAAAGGGTGCCCACTATGGAGTATTTGGTCATTCGGCTGTAGAAATCTGTCACTGGACAAAAACATCAATAAGAGAAAAGCGCGGTTGCTATAAAAACAAATTCTATGGAATAGAAACTCATCGCTGCATGGAGTTGACACCATCGGCAGTTTTCTGTGAAAACCGGTGCATTTACTGCTGGAGGCCAACTGAATTTTACAAGATGCTCAAAATGCCCGAGAGCGCTATAGACGAACCAGAAACAATTATCAGAAAATTAACGGAGTCAAGGCACAAGCTCTTAATAGGGTTCATGGGAAATGACAAGGTTGATCGGCAGTGGCTCGCTGAGTCTTTAACGCCTTCCCATTACTCCATTTCTTTATCTGGAGAACCAACACTTTACCCTAAGCTGCCACAACTCATCAAATTTATCAAATCGTTACCCAATACAAAAAGCATTTTTCTTGTCACAAACGGCGAAGAGCCAGACATGTTGGAAAGGCTAATTAATGAAAATGCACTGCCCACACAGCTTTACCTTTCCATGAATGCATATAATAAGGAACAGTATAAGACAATAAACAGGCCAATGTACAGGGATGGCTGGGAAAGGTGGCTGAGGTCATTGTCCTTAATTTCGAAGGCCCAGACTAGAACCGTGATAAGGATAACCCTTATTCGCGGATACAACGACTCTTATGACGAATTGCCTGAGGCTTCTAGGCTTATAGAAATTGGCAACCCTGATTTTGTGGAAATAAAATCTTACATGCATGTTGGATCTTCAATGAGCAACCTTACAGAAAAGCACATGCTTTCAATGGACGAAGTTAGGTCCTATTCTCAAGCCATGCTCAAAGCTACAAAATCTTATGAATATATGGATGAAATGGAACCTTCCAGAATTTCAGTTTTAAGAAATTCAAATAAAAACACAAATAGATGGATAATACCCTATGGTTCCTATACACTGTGAAAAGTGAGGAGTAATTTGTTAAAAATACTTTTTATAACAGGCAATAAAAACAAAGTTCAGGAAGCTTCAGAAGCGTTAGCAAAATATCCAATTATACTGGAACAGTCAAATGCTTTTAAACCGGAAATTCAGGACGATAATATTGAAAATATAGCACTTAATGCGGCGGTGCAAATTTCAAACAAAATTAATGACCCTTTTGTTGTGGAAGATGACGGTTTATTCTTAACCAGCCTTGGAGGCTTTCCCGGGCCCTATACTTCATACGTTTTAAGGACTCTGGGACTTATAGGCATACTTAATTTATGCAATTTTTGCAATACAAGGAAGGCCGAGTTCAGGTCTGCACTGGCTCTTTACATTAATGGCACGATAAAGGTCTTTGGGGGATCGGTGTTAGGCACAATTGCAACGTCTCCGCGTGGCAGCTGGGGGTTTGGCTTTGATCCAATTTTTATTCCACATAATTCAGATAAGACTTTTGGAGAAATTGGATTAAAGGAAAAATCACAAATTTCCCACAGAGCCATTGCCTTCAAAACAATGGCCAATTATCTTGTTAATTATCATTCAGATCTATTAAGCATTAAATGACATTTTTGTTTATTTTATTTAAATGGTCAGCATAATGGGAACAATTATACCTGCGATAACAAGAAATAATCCAGAAATGATTATTGTTGAGTTGAGTTTGTTGAAGTCTGCCTGCGCATTGCCATCTGCATAAATGTTCTGAATTATTTTAACGTAATAAAACGCCGATATTACGCTGTTTATTATGGCTATGATAGTAAACCAAGGCAGCGGTCCTAGGTAAAATATGTTAAGTTTTGGGTTTGCCGCTGACATAAATATCATGAGCTTCCCCCAGAAGCCAATCAGTGGCGGTAAACCCAGCAAATTTAAAAGTGAAAGTGAAAACATGGCTGAGTTAACGCCGTATTTCTTGCCTGATCCTTTTAGAGAATCAATCTTTCTGTCTGAAAATCCCCCTACATATGTAAATGCGCCGGCTTTAGAAACCGAATAGGAAAAGAAGTATATGAAAAGCCCTATTATGGCATAATAATAGCTAACGTGATAATATAATGAAGCCATTGCCGCAACCAAACCCATAAGCATGTAGCCTACATGGGATATGCTGCTATATGCAAGCACGCGCTGCACATTGCTCTGCACCGTAGCCGCAACATTACCCCAAGTCATAGTAAGCAGGGAAATTACCGTACCTAAAATTATTGCAGTCTGAATTTCTGCAGGTGTCAGTTGGCCTACGACCATCAGCATTATTCTCAATGTAAGTGCCAACGGACCAAGTTTCATAATTGCGGATAATGCTGAAACAGCTAATGGGTTGGAGCTTCCATAAACGTCAGGAAGCCACATATGAAATGGCACTGCACCAACCTTGAATCCTATTGCCACGATAAATAAAGAGAAGCCAAGGAGCGCTGCCACCAATATTGTGCTGTAGGAGAACACTAAAAGCACTGCTATTATCAAAAATTGAAATGAAAGGCCACCCATAAATGCATATTTTAGAGCGTTTGTAAGAGACCTCTTATCCTTCGGAATTGCTGCTATTCCGTAGCTTGCAATGGAAAGTAATCCCCAAGAAGCAAGTATCACTAATGGGTTAATGGTTGAAGCGACAAGAATGGTTCCTAGTATCCCAATGAGGAGCAGTGAAGATGAAATGTTTGATTTGTTATCAAGTTTTGCATATGAAAGCATTATTATTGATCCTGCAAAAAGTGAAGCCACTGCTACTACAATGGTCAAGTTGTCAAAGATAAATTCGCCTGTGGATGCACTGTAAGTAAATGAGCTGTAAATCCAGTACACAGCCAACAGAGCACTAACCGCAGAACCTGCGTAAGCTGCATACCTTTTAATCCGTAGCAGCGGCAGTAACAGCGCAGTTATAACTATCACCGCCATTGTAATGAAAATGATATTATACAACCGATATCACTCCTATTGCTATTATCACTATTATCAAAAGTATGGCGCCTCCCATAAGCATGGCTGATATGTACTTCCCAATATTGCCTTTCTGAAATTCCTTTAACCTTGTCCCCAGCCCCGTTACCGCCTTTGGAATTATTTTGTGGTAGAAGCCATCAAATGCCCCCCATTCTACATACCTGTTTAACCACCCAGAAAGCCAGTTAAGGCCATTTACAAATACCCTATAGTAGATAGCATTAATATACCACCTATCATACAGGAAGTTCTGAAGTTTTATCAGCGCGGACGATTTGATGTTAATTTCTCTTGACCTTCTGTACATTATTACTGCAAGGACTATACCTATTACAGCTATAGATACTGATACAGCAGAAAGGCCCAAGTTGATGGAGATTTCAGGTATGACAGTCACTGCATTCCATTTTACAATTGAGCTGTATGTTAAAGCGTTATATATTATTTCTGACAAACCGCCGTTGGGGTAATACCAGAACAGGCCAAATATCAGACTGAGCAACCCTAAAAGAAGGTAGGGATAAAGCTCCAATGGATGCCCATCCTTGACTTCTATCTCATTTTTTACAGGTTTATTGATAAAGACTAGCTTAAACGCCCTGAAGATATAGAAGGCTGTTAAAAACGCTCCCGCAAGACCAAGCGCATAGGCTACCAAGTTTCCAGAAGCCAGTGTAACATCCAGTATCAAATCCTTATCCCAGAACCCTGAAAATGGCGGTATTCCAGAAAGGGACAGAGCTGCAAATAAAAAGGCTACCCCGGTATATTTCATTTTTTTCCACGCACCTCCCATGTCCTTGATGTATCTAGATGAAAATTCATGGATCAATACTCCTGCCGCCATGAACAGTGCAGCTTTAAATATTGCTTGGCTTATCAAATGAGACATTGCTGCAAATAAAGAAACCGTAGGCATGAAAAAGTAGGCTGCACCTACAGCCATGAACATATAACCCAGTTGTGATGATGTGGAATATGCCAGTATTAACTTTAATTCATTAGAAGTTACTGCCATTGATGCCATCATAAATGCAGTTAGAGCGCCAATTATCATTATATAAGTGAAGAAGGAAGCCAGCGGAATGTACATTCCCATGGTGTATGCCGCAACTAGTATTATGGGCACAAAGCGCAACAAAAAGTAAACCCCAGCATTTACCATTGTGGCGGCATGTATCAGTGCACTTATGCTTGTTGGGCCAGTCATTGCTGTAACCAACCATTCGTGAAACGGGAACTGAGCGGATTTTCCAAATGCTCCAAGTGTAAATGCAAACAAGAATGGCCAGAGCAGCCCGCGGCTGTTCAGCGTTGCAAGTATGGTAGGCATTGAATGAAGTATACCTAGAATGCTAAGAGTCCCAGAAGCGTAATAAAGCATTCCTATTCCCGCTATGAACCCAACATCGGCAAGTGAAGTAAATACCATTGCCCTTACACCGGCTTGGCTTGGAGTGCTCCACATGTTAATACCAATGGCTTTTCTGCCTGCATCTCCAACCCACCTTTCTTTTTCGTCAGTGTACCAATGGCCTATCAGTGCGTAGGAAGCAAGGGTTGTTCCCTCCCAGCCTACTAGCATAACTATTAAATTGCTTGCAAATATCAACATCATCATTGATCCAACAAAAAAGGTGAAGAAGAACCAGTACCTGGTCCAGCCCCAGTCATTTTCCATATATTTATAACTGTAAATTGATATCAACAACGAAACGAGTGCAACCGTGGATCCCATCACAACAGATAGACCATCAACCAGAATTCCCATTGATACATTATCACCAAGGAAATTAAACCAAGCTACAGATACCAGATATGGCATGCCTTTAAACCAAGCAGATAATATTGAGAGTATCAATGATATGAATATTGAGGATATTGACAGCCATGGCGCCAATTTCTTTGAGGTTAGCCCCAGTGCTGCAGCTATCATAGGGGCTCCCCATATCAGATATAACAAATAACTTAACATCTTACATAATCACCTCAAAATAATTAATTATCAATGATGCACCCTGCTTTAAAAATTCTGATATGGGCCCTATTATTGAGCTTGGGAACATAAATGTAAGAATCGCTATGAAGGCTATTATGGACATTGGAACTAACATGTACATGCCACCCTCCTTTGCCTTTATATTTGATGTGCCAAAAAATATCTTCTTCATCGCAACAAATGAATATGCCGGAGTCAATCCAAAGCCTATTAAAACGAACACTAGAACAATGATGCCTGTGTAGCCCAGCTTTACAAGCTCAGCACCTACAGCTATAAGTACAAACAGCTTGCTGAAAAAGCCAAATGTTGGAGGTAGGCCAGATATGTCCATGAATCCTAAAAGGGCAAGTGTGGATGTATACGGCATTGATTTAGCCAAACCGCCCATTTTGTTTATGTCCCTCAGGTTATCATTTTCAGCTATAAGAACGCCAGATGAGGAGAAGAGTATCGACTTGCCTACTGCATGAGAAAAGAATATCATTAATGCTCCTAATATTCCCAGAGGAGAAAGCGTAGCAATCCCCATGAGCATATAACCCATTTGGGCTATGCTTGAATAAGCTAAAAGCCGCTTAAAATCGGTCTCCTTCAATGCCATGAGCCCACCGTATATTATAGTTATCAGCGAAAGTGCCAGAAGCGCCCACTGAACGTTTTCAAGGTACGGCAGAAAAATAAGATAAAGAATCCTTATTATCGCATAGCCACCTATTCCTATCATTGCAGGAGAAAGAAGGGCTGAAACCGGAGTAGGCGCTTCTGCATGCGCATAAGGCAGCCACATGTGCACTCCGAACACCGCCATTTTTATCAGTAAACCAAAGACTATCAAGAACACCACAATGCCTGTGAGGGAACCCAGCAAAGATATGTTAACAGGAATTGGATAGAAGTTAAATGTCCCAAGTACCATTCCGTATATGAAGGACCCCAACAGGAACATGAACCCACCGAGGTGCGTCCAAATGAGGTATATGATGGATATTCTTGACCTATTGCCATAACCATAAAATGCAATAAGGAGGAATGATGATATTAGCGCAATTTCCAGAAATATATAAAACAGAATAAAATTGTTTGATTGAACTATTCCCATCATTGCAGCAGAAAAGAACACATAAAGAAAGTAGTATATGCCCCATTCATTTTCTTTTCCCATTTCATGCATTCTCACCTTCATATATGGATATGAATACACGGATATCACCGCTGTGACAAGCCCTATTCCAGCTATCAGAGGCCAGTTAAGGCCGTCTATGATTATGTCAAAGGTTCCAAGCCTACCAATGGAAACGAACTGGTAAACGTAATCCTTGTAGATATACAAAATGATTGTATCAACTGCTGTAACAAGGACAAGTGATGCTGCAATTAAATAGGCTCCAATTAATGGTTTGATTTTGCTGTTTGCGAGCGACACCAAAACTCCCACTATAAAAGGAATTGCGAGAACATAAAGTGCTATTTCATTTATCATTCTTCTTCACCTTCAATTTCGCTCTGATCAAGCTCCTTGAGCATCCCCGTTTTGAATAGGTAAATTAATATGCTAAGAATTATAGATATTTCACCTATTGCCAGCCCAATTGCGAGGAAAACCAGAGATCCAGCAAGTAACGGTTTATAAATTATCCATGATATATAAAGAACTATAAGTATAACACCATTAAATGATACTTCCAACGAGAGAAGCATTTTTACAAGGTTTTTATTGTAAATTAACCCCGCTATTCCCATTACAAGCACAAATAATCCAGCTACTAATATTGCGAGCATGCCTATCATTTTTCATCACCTACGGCTATCGATATCGAAGCAATCAACGCAAATGAAAGCACAGTAAGTAAAATTATGATCGAAATCTCTCCATGTGAAGCTATATATGAAACAAGTTCCTGCACGCCAATGTATCCAACAGAGATTGGCACTATTCCAATTGAGATTGCAATTGCTATTAAGAAAGCTATTGTAAACAGCGCAAAAGCTAGCCCACTTCTTATGCTTACCCTAGATACTGATGGCTGCTTGAGCATGCTCACGGCTATTATAATGAAAAGGACACCAGAACCAACATAGATTATTATCTGTATAAATGCCAAAAGCGGATATCCTATTATATAGAATATTGCGGCATTTGTTAAACCCAGAAACGCCAAAAACACAGCTGAATAAACCAACGATTTATAAAATACTGTAATTGAAGCAAACGCAATCGCCATAACTGCCATTATTATCAGTGCTATGTCAAGGAGCGGGCTCATATTTTATTCCCCTCTTAAGATCTGGCTTTGAAGTGACTTTTTTTGAATCTTTATATGGCTCTTCAGGAAGTTTGAGATATTTTTCATATGTAGGCCTATAATCCGCATCATCATAAAATGAAAGGTCATGAACGGGTGAAGATATAAATGCGTCCACAGGGCAAATATCAAAACAGAAATAACAGAAAATGCACCTGCCCCAATTAACTACTGGCCTCTTTGTCTTTTTGGCTGGTTTGGCTCCTGTGCTGGTTTCCTGATCGGCAGGCACGGTATTTCCCCCCGAAGAAACAACCCTAGGAACCATTGTTATGGCTTCGGGGGGACACACCATTTCGCACATACTGCACCCTATACATTTTTTATCGTCAACTGTAAAGAAGCCTCTATAGTTTGACGGTAATTTGATTGTTTCAGCTGGATAATCCAGAGTCATCCGGTTAGGCTCAACAAGGTATCTGAACCCTGTGGCTAGTGCTTTTGTGTGACCCTCTATAACTCCCCTTGTCTTTCTTTTTTTATTACTCAAATTACAATTGCCTCCACAATTGATACAAGCACAGCGATTATTGAAAGGTAAATGATTTTATCCCACCCTGATCTCACCGCCTGGTCTAACCTGTACCTGGGATAAACCGACCTAAGAAAAACAAGTATCGCCATCACTATGAAAGCTTTCATAATTACTGCAACACCTGGCAAAAAAAGGCCACCGATCAACCCAGCAGAATGGGATGAAATCGGCCACCAGCCACCAAGAAATAAGAGTGAAAATATGAGGCTCATAATGTAAAGCTCAATATATGGTGTAGCCATTCCTATTCCAAAGAACAGGGCACTGTATTCAGTAAAAAGCCCCATTACCAGCTCACTATCTGCCTCTGTAATATCAAATGGAAACCTACCGGTTGATCTGATGGCTACAATTATAAAAACTAGTGCTGCTATGGGATTGATAATAATGCCCGGGAGAGAATGGACTTCCTGAAATGCTACAGCAGGTAGGTAATCCAATGTTTTATATATTATTATCATGGCTACCACAGACAGCAATAGAGGAATTTCATATGATATCAGAAGAAACGCTTCCCTCAATGAACCTATAAATGAAAACTTGTTATCGCTGGACCAACCTACAATTATGGCATAAATTGGGGTAATTGTTATCAATGCAATTGAAAAAAGAATGGTCAATCCACTTGGAAAAAGCGAAGTGTAGTAGGGCCCTACAGGGATAAATATCAGCGGCAACAAAGCAAAGGAAAACATAAGCCCTGGAGCCATTAAGAACGCCAGACTGTCGCTCCCATTTGGGAGTATAAATTCTTGGAAGCTGAATCTCATTAAATCGGCTATTGATTGCAGGGCTCCTCCTATTTTCTTCGATACCCATAATGGTCCGAACCTCATCTGTACCTTTGCAGCTATCTTTCTCTCCAGATAAATGAGAAATATGACTATTATCATTATTACAACAAGCCCAGGAAACACTATGACATAAAGAAGGTCCTCAATTAGCCATATAATCAAAGGTAAAAGGGCCATACCTATCTATCAGCCTCTGGCGGAAAGTAATCAATGCTGCCATAAATGGTTGGCAGGTCTGCAAGCCTGTGCCCAACTGCCACCTTTGTAAAGAACGGAAGGTTTCTAAATGAGGGAGTAACCCACCTAAACCTGTTGGGGTATTTGTTACCATCTGTATTAAGATAAAAGAATATTTCGCCCCTGCCTGCTTCCACCCTTGCCGTTGATTCACCCGAAGGAGGTCTCATGTTTAAAAAGAATGCGGGAAACATGGCCCTTTGGTTCTGTTCGTAGACCTTTTTCATCACAGGATTTAACTGTGAGTATATTCCATCGGCTATAATTTTACCATCAGGTATATCTTTTAATATCTGTCTTATGATTCTCATGCTCTGCTTTATTTCCTCTATTCTTATTAACAGCCTATCATAAGAATCGCCGTTTTCCATTTTGGGGATTTCGAAATCCAGCTGGGAGTATGCCGCATAAGGGGAATCCTTCCTGGTATCAAAATCGACCCCAGAGGCCCTCAGATTAGGTCCAACAATTCCAAGCTTTATTGCATCCAAGCTGCTTATAACTCCGACATTTATGGTCCTAGCTTCAACTACAGGATTTTTAGCCCATATGTCATTGTAATCATTTAACCTTTTTTCCATATATTGAAGTGTAGATTCAGCCTTTTCCTTGAATCCCTTTGGCATTTCCCACCTGACACCTCCTGGAACAATGTAGGAGTTTGTTATTCTGGCACCGGTCAGGGCCTCCATGAGGTCTATAAATGGCTCCCTATCACCAAAAGCCCACATATATACGGTTGATGAACCGAGAAATATACCAAAAATTCCTATACCATAAAGGTGGCTGGTTATCCTGTTAATTTCTGCTGCCAAACTCCTAAGATATTGGGCGCGGGGTGGCGGCTCTATATCAAGTATCTTTTCGAGGGCCAGAATGTATGATAGATTGGCGTGCACAGTATCAGGAAGCATTATCCTCTCCACGATTGGTATGGCCTTTATAAATTCCCTTCTTTCACTCAACCATTCACTTGTTCTATGAACAAAACCTATGTCAGGATCCACGCGTGTAATGATATCCCCGTCCAGTGTCACTTTAATTCTCATGTGCCCCGATCCTGGGTGGGATGGGCCTATCTGAAGTTCTATTTGCCTATCACCAGATAGCTCCAGATTTGCAACGTCTTCTATGTTAAAAACCCCTTCATTCAATTTTAATATCACTTTTGTCGAAGGTAAAATCCTTCCTCATGGGCCACTTACCATAGAAGTCATCAGACAGCAGAATGGGCCTTAAGTCAGGATGCCCCTGAAAATCAATGCCAAACATTTCATGAGCCTCTCTTTCATGAAATAAGGCGCTTTCCCATATATTAACTAATGAAGGCACACTCACCATGGGAGCTCTGAAATTTTTTGGCATTGCTGCATCAATTTGAACGTTCAGCTCCATATCGATCCTTAGCTGGATCACTTTCCCCTTAAGTTCATTTTTGCCGTAACTTGACAGATGCCATATCACTGCAATTTTCCCCTTAAGGTCAATTCCTGTAACAGAAACGCAATGGTCAAATCCAATAGCATTTAACCTTTGGGCAACAGTTTTCAAAGATTGTACATCATGAACCAGTATTTCAACAATTCCCCTCTTTTCATCTTCTTTGACCTGTGATTCCTTAATTATGTCCGGATCATTTATCAGCATCTGAGCTTTTCACCTCTGTCTGAATTAGGTCTGCGCGTTCTTTGCGTATTTTTTCCTGCAGCATCAGCACTGCCCTTGCGAGCGCTTCTGGCCTTGGAGGACATCCAGGAACATAAACATCTACTGGTAGGTAATCCCTAGCTACAATAGTGTTATAACTGTTGAAAAATATACCGCCGTCCATTGCACATGCCCCCATGGCAATTACCCATTTTGGAGCTGGCATCTGTTCCCACACCCTCTTTACTATCCTTGCCATTTTAAACGTGGTAGTACCCTCTACTACAATTAGGTTTGTCTGCCTGGGTCCGCCAAAGGGCAGGAATCCTAACCTTTCAAGGTCAAACCTAGGCGAGGCGGCAGCAGCAAACTCGGCCCCACAGCAAGATGTCATCAAATGTACAGGCCATAAGGAATAATCTATTCCCCAGCTCAGTGTCTTGTTCATCATATCATTTTTCTTTAAATATTGTAGCGCCTTTTTGGCTACGTCCTCCAGATTTCCAAATAGTGCTAGTCCCTGGGCATCATCCATTTCTTTATCTCCCCCGCAATTTTTGATGAAAAGAAAAGAGCTGGTAAGAATATAACTGATCCGATTATAAAAATTTCATAAGAAATAAGATTAAAAAGTGTAAGAAAGGCAAACAGAATGACAAACGCCGGTTCGGCCGCCATAAATATCAGGGCATAAGGATAGTACTGCATTAAAAACATGCCTCGCCCTCTCCCTTCCTGATCGTTACCACTCTCAAAGCGCTTCCTTTTTTCTGGATAGTCTGCCCGTTGCAAAGCAGCGCCTAAAACATAAGATAATATCGGGATTATAAGGCCGATAATAAGCACGACCGCAATATCAATATATACGCCGGCCCACCCTGTCATTTCTGACTATCATTCCAAACATGTGTTATTAAGCTTTATTTTTAAAAAATTATATATTTTGATGAACAAAAATAATATATTTATAAAAAAATCGCCGTTTAAAATGCAATAATTTGTGTGCTACCTTACAAATTTTAATTGTCTAGCCTTCTGTAATTATATTATTAATATAGCCTATTTCGTCTAAATACTCATGATAATCATTAACTGGTGTCTCTAGTATTAAGGGCAGTTTATTCAATGCGGAATTAGATAGAATTGTTTTGAAACCTTTGCTTCCTATATAACCGCGACCTATTCTTTCATGCCTGTCTAGGCCACTCCCGAGTTTTGACTTGGAATCATTTAAGTGGACCAGCTTGACTCGATCCAGACCTATGTATTTATCTAACTCATCAATTGTGGACTGCAACCCCCCATGACTTGATATATCATAACCTGCCGCATATGCATGACAGGTATCAAGACACACCCCTACTCTTTTATCATTTATTAAACCAAGTATTTCGCCTAGATCTTTAAATCGAGAACCCACGCTGTTTGCCTGTCCTGCCATATTTTCAAGCAAAATATTACATTCACATGTTATTTCATCGAGTGCCATTCGTATGGCGCTGGCAACCCTGAGTTTGCCAAAATCTATGCCCCTGCCCAGATGGCTACCCACGTGTAATACTACATGATTTAGTTCTAATAAATGTGCCCTTCTTAACTCCTCTTTAAGTGATTTTATTGATTTTTCATATACTTCGTCATTTGGCGATGCAAAGTTTGTCAAATAAGGCATATGTGAATTTACTGAAATGAATTTATCGTCCTTCATACTTTTAAATTGAATTATCTCTTTGCTGCTTAATGCTGAATATACCCAACCGCGGGGCGATCTAGTGAATATCTGAAAAGCTGACAACCCAAGTTCCTCCGATCTTGTTATTGCAGTCTCTAACCCACCAGTTATTGGTATATGCGCACCCAAAACTAATTTCATTTAACTGACATCCTCACAACCCTAAAGGAAATGCGGTTCCTTCAAGGCTGATCATAGGTTCGTGGTTTACCGCTTTCATTCTCACTGTTTCATTGCTAGTGGTTATCCACCCCGCTCTGCTCGTCCAGCGATAGACCACAGGCTGTGCCTCCAGCCACTTACCCCTATCCTCATCGGATTTGGGGTTATGTTTCATCATGTTTATTGCTCCGTTCAAATCCGCGTTTATTACCTTCTCAGTGTGAGGACACTCGAACAAATCCCTCTTAATCCTTCCATTTTCGTGAATTTCCCCACACAGAGAACACGTCTTCGAGGTATTTGCTTCATTAACAGGCTTGACCTTTATGCCGTATTCCTTGCCAACCTGCTTAACTCGTGTTATTATTGATGAATAGTTCCAGAAGTTAGAATTCCTTTCATTTCCTTTGTCCTGAGCTATGCCCTTTGGATAGCCAATGTCTATTTCTCCTACACCTTTGTCATATAAGGACTCTACAACTTCCCTAGCTAGTCCTTCCCTAGCATTCTTTAGCAGAACAGCTCACCTCTTGTACTGCTCAAGCCTCAACGTATTCACTTCGTTCCAGCAATCAACAAATGCCTTTCCTAGAGCAATTAATTTAGCTCTGTTTTCCTTTCCAGCAATTATGCGCATTGTGTTTGTTCGTCGCATTTTCTCTATTATATATTTCTCATTAATGGTATATAAATTATACTTCGCAATTCATCTCCTCCATGAATGCCGGAGCTTTCTTGCTCACGGATTTGTAAACACTATAATGCCAAAGTAAATAAATTTTATAATTATATTGAGAATTGCAAGATATTTGTATTAACTTGTTAATGCCGGTGTTTGATCCACCCTCTTATTCTGTACGCTGTCCTATGATTGCCTAATCACGCTGTAGTAACAAGGGTTCCCTCAAGGTGGCTAGTTCGCAGTTTACTGCAGTGATCCTAGTGGCCAGTTTCCCACCGCTGCATTGATAGACAGCTGGCTGCGCCTTTAACCATTGTCCGCAAATGGCCATGTTTATTGATCCGTTAATTTCCGTGTTTATTGCCTTTTTCAATGGGAAAACAAACCTTCCATACGTATAGATGCCCGAAAAAGGGAGGCACCTGTTACATTATTGATTTATTGTTCCATAAGTTTGGGGTTCATATAATTTTATCACCGATTTAAGGCTTGACGTTTTTTATAATTTTTTATTTTTAACAGTAGAGCTTTACTGTGAATTCAATCACAAAACTAAAATAAATAAAACAAAAAATTTATTTATTCCATTACAATCATTGAAAGTGTAGAACGAACCTTTTCCAGCCTCCTGACCTTCCAAGTTATAATTTCTTTTACCTGCTCCATTGTATCAGCATCAACCTTGGCTATAATATCATATACTCCGTAAACTAGATAGGCTTCTTTAACACCATTAATGTTCTTTAATTCTTTCAGCACATCATTTTCTGAACCCATATCAGCATTGATTAATACATATGCAGTTGCCATAACTGTTTTATATAATTTTTTTTATTATAAGCTTTGCGTTATGACCAAAGAAATAAGTGAAAAAATATACTATCGTGATATACGGCCTATCGATTTATATATAAAGAAAATTGATAAAGAGGTGCTAAAGACAGCTGAGTTCTTTAATTTTAAAACACTAGTTTGTGACGGTGACATTGAGCGTGATACTGCACTTCCTGCCATAACTATTTTTAAATATAAATATAATCCTGAAAAAGACTTTAAAGGCCCTTTAATAAAAATAAGTATAGATAATTTTGAGAGATTGTCAGATTATGTAAAGAATCATCCTAATAAGGTGCAAGGAATAATAATTGACTTTAATGATTTTAGGGGCAATCAAATTAATTATCAAGCTCTTAATTTTAAGCTATCATTTTTTGAAAAACATGGCATCCCTTTAATTTTTGGATCGGGTGCAAACAGCGCAAGTCAAATCGTGCCTCCAGCAACTCTAAAAGCTGCCATCAAATATTTGACCCCCATAAAGGACCCAGATAATAGTAAAATATATAAAAAATTTTATAATAACCTTATGGGAATTCTGACACAAGGTAAATATTTTGAAACCCACTAAAAGATATGTAAAGGTCGCTCTATCTGAACGCGGCTTAAAAAAAAGTGAAATAGATGAATCACTAAAGAAATCAATACTAGAAATTGGTGGATACACCCTGTTTTCTAAAGTTCAATACAAATTAATAGAAATAAGTGAAAATTATGCTATTATTAGATTTAGATTTTTTGGAGTGGATCCAGCTATTTTATTTTTAATATTACCTTTTACCAAGACTAGAAATTCTTGGTTGATTCCACTTACATGCTCTGGGGCTTTAAATAACCTTCAAAGAACATGATATCCCTTTAATTAAAAGTTAGGAGTTTGGAAGAAGCGGTAAATATCAGCGTTTAGATGCACGAACTTTTGCACTGATGCCTGTGCTCTACCCAAAAAGGAGAAAACACTCAACAACCAGCTGCAGGTGCTATATAACAGGACATTATGAAAGGCTTGAAAATTTTAGGGCCGGCATACGCTGAACAATAGAATGCTCTGGTATGATGGTCCGGATTTGCGCCTGCGGAGACACCGAATGCAAAGCACCAGACATATGTCATTGAAACATGCTATTAAATAACCCAGAAATGGGAAGCTTTAGCGTTAGAAGGTGTCACCTTTTCGAAAGCCCGAAAAATTCAATAACCCGCTTTTAAGCTAAAATTATAAATGATATATTTGCATGTAATTAAATTAGATGAAGATGATCCTAAAAAATGCACTGCTATCAGGTTAAAACACTTTGGTCTTGTTAGGTTCGTTAGACGACCAATTGGAATTTTATTAACACCTTTTTCAGATACTGTGCTAAAACAAACCCAATATGATGTTGCTGTTGCTCAAATAAGAGGAATAACTGCAGTTGACGCCAGTTGGAATAATCCTGACAGCTGGAAAAATAGGTTCCTTAATAAAAAAGACGCAAGGAGGTTGCCTTTTTTAATTGCGGCTAATCCAATAAACTATGCCAAGGCCGGAAAACTTTCGACTGTAGAGGCATTAGCAGCCTCATTATATATGCTAAATTTTGTAAATGATGCAATTAATTTATTATCTAAATTTAAATGGGGAGAACAGTTTTTAAAATTAAATAAAAGAGCACTTGAGGAATATAGATTAACTGATGATATATTATCACGGGAATCATATGTTATTGATAACTATAGAGAAATTTTTAAAATTGATTAATTTCTAGTGGAAAAAGTGGGAGGGGGAATGTTTCCGCCTCTTTGAACAAATTTTACTGATGATATATTAGGTACACTCATTACCACTGCCTTGCCAAATAATCCTCCTAACTCTACAACGTCTCCTGGCTTCGATCCAGTTATTGGTAATATTCTGACGCCAGTTGTTTTATTTGTGTACACCCCGATAGCTATTTCATCCATCATTATTGCTGCTAAAGTTTGCCACGTTATTTCACCTGGCACAGCAACCATATCTAGACCTGTTGAGCATACTGATGTCATTGCTTCCAATAATTGTATATTTATACTACCGCTTTTGGCTGCTCTAACCATCCCCAGATCCTCACTTACCGGTATAAATGCCCCGCTGTAACCGCCTGCAATTGATGCCCCCATTAAGCCGCCTTTTTTTATTGCATCAGTTAAAATTGCTAACGCGGCTATAGAACCCGCACCGCCTATTTTGTCAATTCCCATTTTTTCTATAATTTCTGCTATGCTTTCTCCTTCTTCAGGAGCTGGTGCCAGTGAAAGGTCTACACTACCCATTTTTATCTTACCACCCATCCCATGCACTATCTCCTTTCCTATAAGTTGCCCCACACGCGAAATTTTAAATGACGCTTTTTTTATTTCTTCGGCAAGTTCATTAAACGTTAGGTTGTTCCCCTTTCTTATTATAGAATGAATCACGCCAGGGCCGCTTATTGCAACATTAAGGCTTGATTGTCCTTCACCCAAACCATAAAACCCAGCAGCCATAAAAGGTATGTCACTTGGCGCATTGGAAAGCGTTACAAACCTCGCATTTCCTATTCCGCCAGTTAAAATCGAAGTTTCCTTTACGACTTTTGCTGCCATATTTATTGCGTCTACATTTATACCAACGGTTGTTCTTCCCACTTCTAAAGAAGAACATACATGATTTGTTGTAGATAACACTTTGGGTATACTTTTAATTAGCGCTTCACTGCCACGGGAAATTCCCCGAGCAACCAAGGCAGTGTAACCTCCAACTAAATCTATATTTGATTCTTTACATGCTTTGTCTAATGCCAAGGCAATTTCTAGCCCTGCATCTTCTGCCCTATCATGAAATGGTTCAAGTAAAAGGGCAACAGGAGAAACGGTTAATCTTTTGTTTATTATGGGTACGCTGAATTTCTTTTCTACATATGAAGTTGTTTTAATAAAATCTGGTGCATAGTCTAGAATCTTTTGTTTTATGCATTCCGTTGTTTCCTGTAGGTTACTAGATGCGCATCCAAGAATGTTTATACCCAGAGTTACTGATCTTATATTTAGTTTTTGTTCTGATATAATTTCAATTGTTTCTAAAATCTCATCTATTCCTATTTTACTCAATTACCTTATAGGCAATGTCCGTCCTTATAAAAATTTTAACTAACCTTTTTTCTTGTTGGCTGTTGAGAACCAAACAGTGTCCCACAACATTTTATTTTAATGTTATATTGGTACAATTTTTTAGTTCAGTTCTCATAAAAACTTTAAATAAAAAATTTGGCACTTAAAATTCTTCTTCTTCGTCCCAGTCTTCCTCATCGGTATCTTCTTCGTCCCAGTCTTCATCATCGAAATCTTCTTCGTCCAAATCTTCATCTTCCGACATTGTAGATCGCGTTTAGAGTTGGCAGATTAGGCTCTTATAAACGTTGCGGATATAAATATGAAGTGTTATTTTACACTGTTCCTTGATCAACATAAATTGCTGGTGTTTATTTTATTAATAAAACATCTTGGAATCTTGTACCGTAAAGGCCTTGTGCACGCATCTTTTGTAAAAAAGCGCGGAGTTAGCCTTTCCCAATTTTAATCATTGAATAATTCTAAAGATAAAATTTAAAATGTAGACAACATAATAATGATGAATGACCTTTATTGATGCCTAATAATAGAGAAATGAGACGGATGTTACAAAAGATGGGGGTTGAAGTTAAGGAAATAACAAATGTAAAACAGGTTAAAATAATTACTGAAGGTATGGAAATTACTATAAGCGAACCTTCAGTTAGTCAAGTATCTATGCAGGGTACTATTACTTATGAAATAACTGGTGGAAAGGTTGAGACTAAACAAATTACAACTATTAATCATGAACAAGAAGAAGATATTAAAGAAGAAGATATTATGCTTGTAGCATCACAATCAGGTGCCACAAAGGAAGAAGCACAGAAGGCTCTAAAGGAAAGTAATGGCGATATAGCTTTAGCCATATTAAAGCTACAGGATAAGAAAAGACTTACTTAGAAATGAATCTAATTTCAATATTTACAGCTTGAGGTATATTGATTCTAGTAAGTTGTGCCATAGTGCGCTCATTTGCCTCTAAATCTATAATCCTGCGATGGAGCCTGAGCTCCCATTTGTCATATGTGTGAGTACCCTCTCCGGAAGGTGCCTTTCTAGTAACCACTGTAAGCTTTTTCGTTGGTAATGGAATTGGACCTTTTATTGCTACTCCCATTTTATCAGCCATTTCCTTTATAGATTTACATACATTATCAATATCCTCCAAGTCACTTGAAGTCAGTCTAATTCTTGCTATTTGAGTCATGCGCAAAATATCTACAAATGCCAATATTTAATAGTTTTTATATACTATGTAGAATGCAGTTGTGGTTTAGGCGCCATCACCAGATGTTTACTTATAATGAGCAAGAATCTCCAACTTTTAGGTGAGATTGTGAACAAACAATTGATGGAAATATGGGGGATATCCCTTACAATCCATTTCTTGTTTTCTTCTCAAGGTTCTGAAATGATTTTATATTTATTGTACATTTTCGATTTATAACCCTTACCAAGGGGCTACCCATCTACTATCTCACAAGAGAGAGGGATTCCGCCCCCTTTAATTAAAAGTTAGGAGTTTGGGAGAAGCGGTAAATATCAGCGTTTAGATGCACGAACTTTTGCACTGATGCCTGTGCTCTACCCAAAAAGGAGAAAACA
>OGCG01000674.1_pt1 | contig 19897 bp, 14 predicted proteins | sample 1570061 | NCBI WGS metagenome assembly OGCG01 (sample SAMN06268698, study PRJEB24515) | hot springs metagenome | isolation source: Joseph's Coat, Yellowstone National Park, Washington, USA | place: USA:Joseph's Coat, Yellowstone National Park, Washington, USA
AATTTCCATTCGGGAAACTTCAGATACGCTCAGCCGTTATATGAAATTCCGCAAATAAAGAGGAGTGTGAAAAAATGAACAGTCTAAGTGAGGCGTTAGCGCTAATAGTAGAGAAAATTAAGAAGCATCGTTCCCTGTACGAAAAGAACGAGATGGCAGTGAGAGACCAAATAGTAAATCCCATTTTGAGGAATCTCGGATGGAATCCTGAAAACCCCGAAGAAGTCCAGCCTAACGTATCCACAGAAGAAGGTGTACCAGACTACACTTTGATCAATGATGGGAAAAAAATCCTATTCATCGAAGCTAAAAAGTTGAGCGTGGACATTGAACAAAAAGAAGTTATTCGCCAATTAGCGAAGTATTCTTTCAACGAGGGCACAAAATACGGCTTATTAACAAACGGCGCAGTATGGGTGTTGATTAAGTCATTCGAAGAAGGAACCACTTTAACTGAACGAATCGTTTGGAAAACAGACTTAGAAAATGAAGAACTGCCTGAAGTAATCAGAAAGATAACAACAGTCTCAAAAACTAACATCGAACATATAGAAGTTTTAGTGAAAAAACTTCAAATATTAGATGAAATCTGGCAACATCTTTTGAAAGAACCTGAAAATATGATAAAGGGTTTAATACCAGTGGTTAAGTCAATTGCCACTCAAGATTATCCTAGCTATCAATTTGAAGACACGGAAATTGAGGATTTGCTGAGAGAAAGAGTCAAAGAAATAATTTCGGGGCCGTCTGAGGAGGAAACTCTATCTGAGGCACTTGTAGAACATATATCATGGAGTGGTGACAGCCCACGAAAAATGAAACTAAAAAGTGAAGTATTTGAACTCCACAATTCTTATGAGATTTTAGTAAACACCGCTAATTGGCTCATAAAGAACGGCAAACTGAAATTATCCGACTGCCCTGTAGCAATTGGAAGAAGCAAAAGGTACATTATCAACAAGGAACCGAAGCATAAATACGGTGATTTTCGTGCTCCCAAAAAACTTTCAAATGGGTTGTGGATAGAAACACATTATAGCACTGCTTACTGTATAAATTATGCCAAACGGCTATTAGAAAAATTTGGAGTTTCACCCGATATACTGATGATTGAGTGATTTAGATGGCGGATTTAATGATGTAATCTTTATATACAATTACACATTTCACTATATTGTGTTTTTGGAGGATTAGGTTATGATGGATATATCAAATTCAAACATGGATAGGCTTAAAACAGGTACTACCACAGTTGCAGTTGTTACTAAAGAAGGTGTGGTTATGGGGACTGAACATAGAGCTACAATGGGTAATTTTATTGCTCACAAAGGTACCCAAAAGCTTTTCAAAATTGATGAAAATCTAGGAATGACAATTGCAGGGCTTGTAGGTGATGCCCAATTATTGGTAAGATATTTAAAGGCAGAAATAAGCCTATATAGGCTGAAACAAGGAAAGAACATTACAATTGAAGGCGCATCCACGTTGTTAGCAAACATCCTTACAGGCAACAGGTATTTTCCCTACTATGCATGGGTATTATTAGGAGGGGTTGATAATAAAGGCAGCCATGTGTACTCAATAGATCCTGCCGGAGGATATATTGAAGACAAGTTTGTTTCTGTTGGTTCTGGATCTACATTTGTTTACGGTGTACTAGAAGACAATATCAAAGGTGACCTTTCGTTAACAGAAGCTATTGATCTAACAATACGTGGAATATCTGCAGCAATGAAAAGGGATTCTGCATCAGGGGATGGCATTAGCATAGCAACCATAACGCAGAAGGAATTCAAGTTTATGGATGAAGAGGATATAAAGAAAAGAATGAATAAACTTAAATTGTTATAACCCTTTAGCATTTTACAATAACATTTTTCATATTTACAATTACTAAAATAGCGTGGTTTTTTATGATGGACAATCTTATATCGTCAGTAAGAAGCGCAATAAAAGAAGTATTTGGAGATGGCTGGGAAGTAACCAAAATTGACTTTGAGGGTCCTTTCGTTGTACTGTATACCAAAAACATGGAACTCGTTGCAAACCAACCGGAATTAATAAAAATGCTCGCAATGAAAATTCATCGAAGGGTAGTAATAAGGCCAGATCCAGAAATAATGATGCCTGAAGATGATGCAAAGGAATTGATCTATTCCAAAGTCCCTAAAAGCGCGGAGATAACAGATATTTATTTTTTCAAAGACGATGGTGAAGTGGTAATTGAAGCCAAGAATCCCCTAGAAGTAAGAGGGGAAAACGATAAATTGATCAACGAAATCAAAAAGAATATCGGGTGGTTGCCCGTTTTGCATCGAACTCCCCCGTTGAAATCAAAAATCGTAGACGATATAAACGCTTTACTGAGGTTGGTTAGGGAAGAAAGGAAAAAATTTTTGAATGATGTAGCCAAGAGAATTTCAAGGCCTAGGCTTAGCGAAGAAGGAGAAGGCATGAAAAGGGAAAGAATATTGAGATTAACAGCACTAGGTGGGTACCAAGAAGTAGGCCGAAGTGCCCATTTGCTCATGTCTAACGAGAGTAAAGTACTCATCGAATGTGGTTATGATGTGGGCAACGGGGCGTTGCCATATTTAAACATGCCAGAACTTTTGCCCATAGATTCTCTCGATGCAGTTATAATTACCCATGCCCATATTGACCATTCAGGCATTCTGCCTGTTTTATTCAAATACAATTATGATGGCCCTGTTTATTGCACACCCCCTACAAGGGATATGATGACGTTGCTAATGCTTGATTTTATAAAGGTCAACCAGAACGAAGGGGGTAAGCCATTGTACAATTCTGAACATATACGCAAGATGCTAAAGAATTGCATTGCCATAAACTACAGTGAAACTACTGACATTACCCCTGATATGAGGTTAACCTTCCATAATGCAGGGCATATATTAGGATCCTCTATAACCCATATCCACTACGGAGATGGGGAATACAATATTGTTTTTACAGGGGATTTCAAGTATGAAAAGACATGGCTTTTTAATCCTGCTACCAACAAATTCCCCAGGGTTGAAACCTTGGTAATGGAATCCACATACGGTGGTTACAAAGATATACAGCCAAGCAGGGCAGATGCTTCCTCTATGCTGACATCCATCATAAAGCGCACAATGGAACGTAAAGGGCATATTCTTATACCTGTGTTTGCTGTTGGCAGGTCCCAAGAAACCATGCTTGTATTCAATGATGCTATAAAAAACAATGAAATGGAACCGATCGATGTTTATCTTGATGGCATGATCTACGAGGCAACAGCTTTGCACGCTAATTATCCTGAATATTTAAACTCTAACTTAAAGGTTGAAATATTGAAAAACAATGATAATCCTTTCCTAAAACCTTACTTCAAAATGGTAGAAAATAGTGCAATGCGTGAAAAAATAATTAATGATGAATCCCCCTCAATAGTTTTAGCAACTTCTGGAATGCTTAACGGCGGTCCAGTCATGGAATATTTTAGAAACTGGTGTTCAGATGAAAAGAATACACTGGTATTCGTGGGATATCAAGCAGAAAATTCAATGGGAAGAAAAATACAGAGAGGGATAAGTGAATATGCCTACATGGACAAAAACGGGGAACATAAAACAATCCCTGTAAAAATGGCTATTGAAACATGCGATGGGTTCTCAGGGCACAGTGATCGTAACCAGCTGATAAATTACGTTGCCAAAATGGAGCCTAAGCCAAGAATGATTATTCTATCCCATGGTGACCCCCATAAATCCCATGAGCTCGCTGTAACACTAAGAAACAAATTCAATATCGAGGTTAAAACACCTTCTAACTTAGAAACTGTAAGATTATTGTAAACTTTTAATATATTGGTATATATTACTATAAAGCAATATTGAACAATTAATATAATCTTTACTATAAATCTTAAAATGGCAATGCAAAATAATCAAAAAGTGCACTATCAACGAAAATGTTAAATTTGAATAGTTGGTTATATTATAATATGAAAATTTTGCCAATATTTATAATTATATCCATTTTGTTCATCTCATTTAATGGTGTTGCAAACAACTCTACAATTGAAAACCCCCAAATTTTATGGTACTCTAATTTCCATGCCCACCTTATAAACTCAACTGTATCTCCAATGGCATTGTATAATAATTCTATTATAATTGGCGGAAACGGATACCTATACTCTTATAATTCAACCAATGGGAATCTAAATTGGGTTTTTAATCCAGAGATCCCAAATTTAGAATTCAATACCACACCCCTTGTCATAAATGGCATTGCAATAATAATTGGAAATACCATAAACAGTGTCAACGTTGGAGGAAATACCAAATATAATTCAGCTGTATTTTGGATAAACGAAAGTGATGGAGCCCTTATATACCAGTACAATTTTACTTATAACAACCCAGCTAATATGTTGGTTTACGCCTCATCTCCAGTAAAAGGCATAGGTGCTACATTTTATGTAGTTACAGACGGTGCCATTGTAGGCACAAACAATGTGTTTTTGTTTTCTATATATAGCAATAATCCAATAAAAAACACAGCAATTGGGGCAGGAATCGTTAACAGCACACCTTTGTTCTACAATAATGCATTGTATCTTTCCTTTTGTGTAAGTACTAACAATAAAGTGTTCTATATGTTGAATCCCACCACACTTGCAAACATGCCCAATTCTCCAAGTACATTAACCTTTAACAATGTCTATTTTTATTCATCTCCTATTGTTTATAATAATTACCTTTTCTTTTTTCCCTCTATATGGAATACCTCCTACTATAATCCATACATATACATATTTTTCTATTCCAACTTCACATTTTATAAAAAGGTGCAAACCAATGGGCAAGGATACATTGAAAATTATGAATATATATATAACAATTCTCTATATTTCGAAATTAATCCTGCCAATTTATATACGATGAATCTTTCCACATTTGCAATATATCCAACAAATGTCAAAGCCTCTGCCTTTGTGGGGAATGAATATATGCTATATTACATATACAATGGGGCATTGTCTTCTTACGATATTAGCAGTAAAAAAACCCTATGGTTATGGAACGGAAGCATTGCCAATATCGCCCCTATAATAAGAAACAACATTTATTCCTTAGAAAACAATGGGACATTGGTATGCATAGGAAACGCAATGGCATATATTCAAGTTAATTATTCCCCCTCTGCCATATCTAAACACACTGAAAACATATCCATTTTAGTTTATTATGAAACATTAAACCATACTTTGTCATACGCTGAAAATTATCCAATAAATGTTTATTCCCCATTTTACAACCTTTTCAATGGTTCTAATAATCTTACATTAAAAACCAACATAAATGGCTATGCTAGTTTTAATTTTACAGTTCCAGTGGTAAGCAATACTACCATTATACAGCTCAACATATCCTCTGGAATATACAATGGGCTATTGCCTTTCAATTATAAAGAAATATTTATAACTGTTTACCCCTCCCTTGTTTCTTTGCCGCTATTGCCTTTGGTGTACAACGTTTCAACACATCTTTTATCCTATGGCAAGGGTGCTAAAATCCTCATTTATTCCAATGCAACCCACATAACAAACATAACAATAAATGCCACAAGCACTAACAAAATCTTTTCGATTTATGTAGAGAAAAACATAAAAAACAACAGCGCCATTGTATATGTAAACGCTACGCAAAATTATACCAACATTCAATTAACAGAAGTATATCTTAATGTATCCTCTCCCAATTACAAAAACAATACAATGGTTTTTTCTTTTGTGTATCAACCTTACCAGAAACAGATCGTGTTTTTATCAAATACACAAAGCAACAGTTTGAATTTAATGAATTTAATATTAAATATATTATTTATAATAATTATAGCGTTGTTGATATTATACATTGCGTTATTCAATAGAAAGAAGGATATAAAAGAAGAGGATAAGGATGTAATTGAAAATATATCTGGTGTATCTGAAATATTCAAAGATTCTACAACGATGCCTATCCATGAATTCAAAAAGAAGGCAATAGAGAACCATTTAGCTAGAGCTGATAATATAAACAAATATATCAAAATGGCAATTTCCCTGAATTACATAAGCTTAAACGAAAACCTCGTTACCTTAAACATATCCTATAAGCTTTCTTCTCTAGACTGGGGGTCCCTTTACCTTCTAGAAGGGCAAAGCAACAACAAAACCTATGCAGTCATTTCATGGTTGGTTTCCAAAGGCATGAACGTTTTGATATTGTCTAGAATGCCACCAGTTAAAATATTCTCAAAATATAAATACCCCCTAGAACAAGCCAAAGTAATTTGGATTACCAACGAAGAAGGCAAAGAGAATATAAGGCCCAAAGATCTGGAAAAATTATCATTGGTTATTACCCAGTTTATAGAAAAAGGCAATGAAGGCATAATCATAATAGACCAGCTCGAATACCTCATAATTAATAATACCTTCACCAACGTTCTTAAGCTGTTGCAAAACATCAAAGACCATATCGCAACGAAGCGTATCTCTTTGCTCGTATCTATAAACCCAGAAAGCATAGACAAACAAAGCTATTCCTTACTTCTCAGGGAAGCAAGTGATGTATTATAATAAAATATGGTAAATATTATAATAAAAAAGTTAATATTTTTGAATGATTGCTTTAAATGAAAAGAACTTGCCATCCCTCTGTTTCCTGTATAAAGGTTCCTGCACCTACAACGTCATCTACAATGGGATCAAGATCTTCCTTCTTTATGTTCATTAACTCTGCCACCAAAGAGCATAAGTATATCTTAGCACCCATGCTTTTTGCTTCCTTAAGCATATCGTACCAAGAAGTCATTTTAATGTCCTTCATTCTTTGAGTTAAAAAGGGTACCATGCTTTGGACGTCAGAAGGGAAGCTCATTTTCTTTTCCCCTTTAGTAAAACTAGGCGCAGCCCAAAAAGTAACAAATACTTTAACTTCATTGTCCATAACCGCTGCTGATTGTGCCAATATTCCCGCAGACAATAACCTATCCGTTGTCCCACTAAACAATATTATTCCTAACTTGCCCATTTTTCTCACCTTTGCTATTTTATGTATACCATTATGCAGTTATGCATATATAATACTTACCTATTGAAATAAGCAATTATATGATAAAAATAATACTTACTATACATATCATATAGGTACAACGAAATAACGAACCATAAAAATAACAAAAAGGGTTGAATCAAAACAATCCTGTTATATTGCCCTGGTCATCTATATCGATGTTGTAAGCGGAAGGCACTTTTCCAAGACCTGGCATTGTCATGATATTCCCCATTATTGGCACAACATACCCTGCGCCTGAAAAAATTCTTATTTCATTAACAGTCACCTTGAAATTCCTAGGGTATCCCTTTTTAGAAGGGTCATCTGAAAGTGAATTAGGCGTTTTGGCAATGATGACATGCAAGTTATCCATTCCCATTGTTTTTATGGTTTTGAGGTCTTCAAAAGCTTTTTTGGAATAAACCACTTCATCTGCATTATATATTTTTGCAGCTATATTCTCAATCTTTACCTCAATGCAGTCTCTTACATCGTATGTATAATTAATGCTTTTATGGCTATTGGATTTAATAGATTCCATTACCTTTTTTGCCAATTCTAAAGAGCCTAATGAGCCTTTTTCAAACCCTTCGTTAAGTGCAAACTCTACCTTTTCGTTTTCCAATAAATCTGACAATTTCCTAATTTCACCTTCCGTATCGCTTTTGAACCTGTTTATTGCAACAACAACATTAACACCGTAATTTTTTATTATTTCAAGGTGCCTTTTAAGGTTTTCAAACCCTTTTTCAATTGCTTGGATATTCTCAACATTTAAATTATCTTTTTTAATGCCTGCATGATATTTTAAAGCCTTTATAGATACAACAAGCACTGCAAGATCAACGTCTAATAAGCCAATGCGGCTCACCATGTCCATAAATTTCTGGAATCCCATATCACTTCCAAAGCCAGTTTCGGTAATGAGATAATCTGCCAACCTTATTCCCATCATATCACTAACCAAGCTATTGGTTCCATATGCAATGTTGGCAAAAGGCCCGATGTGTACAAAAGCGGGGGCATGTTCAGTTGTTTGCACTAAATTAGGGAAAAGGGCATATTTCAAAAGGGCACCCATAGAGCCGACTGCTTTAAGGTCTCTTGCATATATCGGTTCTTTTTTGCTGTTAAGCCCTATTAAAATATTGGAAAGCCTGTTTTTCATATCTGAATAGCTCGTTGAAAGCCCCACTATAGCCATAACCTCAGAAGCTGGCAAAATGTCAAATTGGTCTTCCATCGTTACGCCGTTTTCATCACCTAATCCCACAACAACTTTTCTAAGGGAACGGTCGTTCATATCTATGGTTCTATGCCAAAAAACCTTTTTTGGATTCAAGGAAAGGCTATTGAAATACAAAGCACTATTGACCATAGCAGAAAGCAGATTATGTGCTGAACTAATAGCGTGGAAATCCCCAGTGAAATGTAAATTTATATCTTCCATAGGTTCAACCATGCATTTTCCTCCCCCAGTTGCACCCCCTTTAATGCCAAAAACTGGGCCTAAAGAAGGTTGCCTCAAAGCAACTATAACTTTCTGGTTAAGCGCAGACAATCCCTGGGCAAGGCCTATAGAGGTAGTGGTTTTCCCCTCCCCCGCTTCAGTTGGCGTTATAGCTGTTACGACAATAAGTTTTCCTTTTCTATTGTTGTTGATTTTTTTAAATATGTCTAGAGATACTTTCGCTTTGTATTTTCCATATGGAATCAGGTATTCATCATCTATGCCTATTTTATTAGCAATTTTGCTTATTTCCTCTAAAGTGCTCATATTCTCCACCAATGAAAGGAAATGCTTTGCAAATAGGTATAATTTACTATAAAAACCAAAAAGAAACCCATATATAATGTAGAAAACTTTAAAATAACATGAACAAAAAATTGTTTTTGTTGACAACTTCATTGGCATCCTTTCTCATCCCTTTTACCACAAATTTGATCTCTTTTACAATACCCCAAATAGGAAAAACGTATGGGGTTAGTTTTATGTTAGTGGTATGGGTTCCATTATCGTTTTTAATTTCTTTAACTTCATTTATGATACTCTTTGGAAAGTTGTCTGATATTTATGGAAAAGTACTCTTTTTCAGAATAGGGTTCGTGCTTTTTGTATTGCCTGTATTCTTTATACCTTTTGCTTACAACATTTACTTTTTAATCTCTTTAGTGCTTATAATGGGTGCAGGGGCTGCGCTTTTCGGCACCAATACAGTTGCTATTATAAGCCAGGTGATCCCAAAAGAAAAAAGAGGCAGTGCACTAGGCATAAACGCAATGTCTATTTACACAGGGCTAGTAACTTCCATTTTGCTTGGCAGTGCACTGGTAAATACCATAGGATGGAAATACCTCTTCCTTATAGATACTCCAATTGCACTAACAGGTTTGGTTATCTCTTTTATATCGATGAAAGGTTTTGAAATAAAAAACAAGGTAAACAAGATTGATGTATTAGGTTCTATAACCTTTACAGTAAGTTTATTGTCCTTTGTCATTTATATATCTGCATCTGAAATATATACATGGCAAAGTACATTGTATTTATTTGCCTTTGCGGTCCTAACCCTTCTAATTTTTATATACATAGAATCCAAATCTAAAAATCCCTTTTTGGATTTATCTTTGTTTAGGAACATCAACTTCAGCGCAGCAAGCCTTTCTTTGTTTTTCAATTATATAAGCACATATTACATCGTTTTTGTATTCACCATATACATGAGCTTAATCCTTAAATTCAGCATCGTAGAAACAGGGCTTGTCCTTATAGCACAGCCTGTGCTCATGGCCGCAACGTCCCCCATAAGTGGAAGGCTTGCAGACAAATATGGTTCAAAGGAACTTTCCTCTATTGGCATGGCTACAATAAGTGCAGCCTTTTTCCTTCTGTATTTTTTGAATATATCTAGTTCCATAACGATTGTTATTCCTATAATAATGATCGGTTTAGGGTTTGGGGTATTTTCAGCACCTAATACAAACAGTGCAATGTACACAGTGGAAAAAAATAAGTTGGGCATTGCCTCAGGGACCTTAGGCACAATAAGGTACACAGGGCAATTGCTAAGCATCGCTATATCTAGCCTTATACTTTCTAGTAGTATGCCAAAGGCAATGCTTCTGCAAATGTTTACAGGCATATACACAGAAAATACTGTATATAAACAGGCCTTTCTATCTGGATTTAAAGAAGTTATGTTGGTATCAGCCATCCTAACATTGCTAGGAAGTTTTATCTCTTTGCTTAAATCCAAAGAAATAAAGTTAAGTTGAAAAACTACAGTATAGGCAAAAGATGTTCAATTTCCCAATCTGTTACATAAGACCTAAAATCATCCCATTCTTTCTGCTTTATATGCAGGAAATTGTTGTAAACGTGTTCACCTAAAACCTCCTTCATAAACGAACTGTTCCTCATATGATGCAAAGCTTCACCTAAACTTTCGGGCAAATGATCGATTTTCATGTTTTTTCTATCTCCTTCACTCAAGTGGAAAATATCCAATTCTGTTGGTTCAGGTGGTTCTATTTTGTTTTTTATTCCATCCAATCCAGCAGCGAGCATTACAGCAAACTGTAGGTATAAATTGCCTGCTGAATCTGGTGCCCTGTATTCAAACCTTTTTCTGAGGTTATTCCCTGCAGGCACCCTTACCAAGGCAGACCTGTTACGGTTAGCCCAGGTTATATACACTGGTGCTTCATATCCCACCACGAGCCTTTTGTATGAATTAACCCACGAAGCTATAATAGCAGAAATTTCAACTGAATGTTTTAAAAGCCCACCTAAATAATGATATGCAAATTCGGAAAGCCCATATCTATCCTTTTCATCCCAGAAATAATTAATATTTCCAGAAATATCCATTAAACTCTGGTGCACATGCATTCCTGTTCCATTGACACCATAGATAGGCTTTGGCATAAAAGTGGCATAAAGCCCATGCCTCATAGCAACAGTTTTGATAGCGGTCTTAAGGGTTATTATCCGATCTGCCATTTTTATTGCTTGTGCATACCTCAAATCAATTTCATGCTGGCCAGGAGATACTTCATGATGTGCAGCTTCTGGTTCATACCCAAGGCTAAGCAAATATGCCAATACCTCCTTTTTAACCATTTCACCTTTATCCAAAGGGCCGAAGTCAAAGTATCCTGCTGAATCGTGAGGGACGTATTTTCCGTTGATGTTTTCAAGCAAAAAAAATTCAAATTCAGGCCCTACAAAGAAATCCATCCCCATTGAATTTACTTTTTCAATTTGTTTTTTCAAAACATACCGTGGATCCCCCAAAAAAGGTTCACCTTCTGGGGTTTGTATTGAGCATACAAACCTGCCTGCCTTGCCACCATCATCTGTCCAAGGCAAGATTTCGAAAGTATTTAAATCAGGATGTGCCCGCATGTCACTCTCATCGATTGTTGCATAGCCCAATATTGATGATCCATCAAACAACACCCCCTCATCAAGAACCTTTTCAAGCCTGTTTACAGGTATAGTAACACTTTTTACAGTCCCTCTAATATCTGTAAACTGCAAATAAAAATATTTTATGTTTTCTTTCTCAACAACTTTTAAAATTTCTGATTTGTTGATTTGATTTTGTTGCATAATCAATACATTTTCTTTAGATATATTAAACTAATGCATAAACCTAGTTGCACAATTTGCAAAAAATTGCACAATAAACAACGCCAAAATGCAAAAAATCACTTTTCGGGCATGTCAGGCATGTCTTTGAATTGCTTTTCCATAACCATTCTCAGTTTACGATCGTTCATTAAATTTTTTGAAGCTTTTTTAGACATTTCGTAAAAATTAAGCAAATCCTTTACTTCTTTTGAACTCGTACCACTCCCTTTTGCAATTCTTGTTATCCTATCACTTTTTATTATTTCCGGGTTCTCTAATTCCTTAACGGTCATAGAGTCCATGATATACCTATACAATTTGAGCTTATCCTGGGTCTCGTTGAGTTTACTTTTATCTATTTTAGAGGAAAACCCTGGAATCATGGAAAGCAATTTATCTATGCTCCCCATTTTGTTCATAGATTCTATCTGTTCATACATATCCTTAAGGGTGAATTTTCCTGTAGAAACCTTTGATAATTTTTTAGCAATATCCTTTTTATTGTATGTTGCATTGAATTTTTCCAGCAATGTTTGTATATCCCCCATTCCCAAAAGCCTAGAAACAAACCTAGGCGGGTTAAACTCCTCCAAATCTTCAAGATGTTCCCCTGTCCCTATAAAATAAATAGGTGCCTTAACTTCATTGACTGCTGTTAATGCACCTCCCCCTTTAGCAGACCCATCCATCTTTGTGAGTATAACCCCTGTGATGTTAACATTCTCCTTGAAGGTTTTGGCCTGCTTGCCTGCTTGCTGGCCTATAACTGCATCAATTACCAAAATGGTTTCATCAGGCTGCAAAATTCTTGAAACCTCCCTAAGTTCCTTAGAAAGCTCCTCGTCCAATGCATCCCTTCCAGCTGTATCAACAATAATAACATCAACCTCTTTGAGGTATTCCAAACCTCGTTTCAGTATATTTAAATAATCTTTAGAATCCCTAATTCCAAAGAATTTAGCATGTATCTGTTCTGATATCTGGTATAACTGGTCATAGGCTGCTGGCCTGTGGATATCCAGTGCTATGAATCCAACATTAAACTGTTTTTTTTGAAAGTAATATCCCAACTTTCCAGCAGTGGTGGTTTTTCCTTGCCCGAAAAGCCCAACAAGCATTATTTTTTGTTTTTTCAACGGTATGGCATGCTTTTCGCCTAAAATCCTGCTGATCTCGTCGTATATTATTTTTATAAGGTATTCTTTATAAGGCATTCCCGAAGGGGGTGGTTCCGATAAAAATCTCTTTTTAACTTCGTTTGTTAAAGAAATTGTTAAGGAATAGCTCACATCCCCAGTCAAAAGTGCTCGTTGTAGGTCTTTGATTATTATGTCTACTGTATCCTTATCTACATGGCTTAAGTTTGATATTTTGCTAAATACCGCCCTTAAAGATTCACTCAGCTTCTCTAACATAATACATCTTTATACCAATTTTGCACCACAACTAGAACAAAACTTTTCTCCATTCTCATAAGGATGGCCGCAAGAGGGGCATTTAAGTTCCTTTGATACTGGTGTTCCACAATTAGAACAGAATTTGGCATTTTCTTTTAATTTGGCACCACAATGACTGCAAAAAACAACCTTTTCAACGCTATTCATTGGCTGGCTTGGTTCCTCTTCAGGCTTAGAATCATTAGATATAAATGAAAGTTCACCTGAATCTTTAACAAACCTTTTAGCCTTAATGCCATGCCTAAATGCCTCGGTGTAATTCTTTTCACTATAATATTTTTTAGCCAAGTTCAGTTCATCTAAAAAATTTTTGTAATCAGAATCCTTAGACATTTCCTCTTTATGCACTACCAAATAATCTTCTACACTGCTTATTATAAATTTAGATTCTATCATGTTTTTAGGAGATTCTAACTTGTATTTTGCCTCCAAAGTCATATCCTCCTTTGAAAGCGGATATTGTTCAAAGGTCTGGACAATCCTTTTCCTGTCTTCCTCTGTTAACACTACACTCTTGTTTTTTTCATCTACAACCTGTTTTGCTTGGTTAGGTTTAGGGTCTACCATTCAAACACCCGCATTATAATAGTTTTTTTATTGTATATATAATTTACCAATAAAAAATAAATGGTGTTATATATAAATCATGCCAATTCTCCATACACTTCCGAAATCTTTTTAGAAACGTTGTCCATATTAGCTACATTTACAACGTAATTGTAAGCACTTTCCTTTACATAACTATACCTATCTACATCCTTTATTATTTTCAAAATGGTTTCAGCTAAACCATTTGGGTTAGAATAATCAAAAAGAAATCCCCTCTTTCCATAATCCAAAACATCTTTGTTTCCACCTATATCAGAAGCGATAACATACGCCTTCATGTACATTGCTTCAAGCATTGCTATAGAAAAAACATCTGATTTTGAAGGCAACAAGAAAATAGTGCTATCCTTCAAGAGTGAAAATTTATATTTTTCCTCTATATACCCTAAAACCTTTACATTTTTCAATTTTTTAGCATTTTCACGCAATGAATGTTCTGCTGGACCTTTACCAGCAATAACAAATAAAATTTCATCTACATTAGAAAGCTTTTTAGCGGCATCTAATATTTTATAAACCCCTTTATCCTTAGTCAACCTACCAATGTAAGTTACCAAATATTTGCTATCATCTAACCCAAATATGCTTTTTATATCTTTGTTATATGAAAAAGATTGTACATATTGAAGGTCTATTCCATTAGGAATGATTTTTATCTCCTTCCTAAATGGTTTTCTTGCATGTGAAATCAAAAAATTTTTAATGGTTTCAGATGGAACAATAAGCTGGTCACATCTCCAGTATATTCCCATATTGTAAAGCCATGCCATTTTTATAGCAAGGGTATTGAACATATCGTTCAATGATAAAAAATTGGTATGGAATGTACCTACAATAGGAATGCCCATATCCCTTCCAGAAAAAAATCCTGAGGTGCCCATAAAGAAAGGTGTATGGATATGTATTATATCTAATTTCTTTTCTCTCGCTTCTTTAAACACCTTAAAATATGGGAATAGCGCAAACCTATATCCTGCATAAAAGGGAAATGGCAAAGACATGAATGAAATTATGTGTTCATCCTCATTTTTCTGATACCTGTTTTCAGGCACAAAAAGGTATGGTTCATGCCCCAACTTTTTAAGGTTTTTAGTTAGAAAATAAACGTAAGAAGATACACCATCTACGGTATAATATGAGTCTGAAAACAGACCAACCCTCATAGTTTATGCTTATATATTAGCTGTACAAATAATTTGCTTACATTTATTAGATTCTAAATCCATTTTACATTCTTTTCAAAACGATAATGCTCCAAACAATAATGATGAATAATTATGATACAACATATTTGAAAATGCTCGCTAATCCTAGCCATAGCCCTAAAACTTGTTGTTATCTACATATTCACCATGTTAGACTTTGAAAAGCAGCAGCTAACATAAGCTTCAAGTGCTTAGCATTATGGGCTTTGATGTTCCATGGCAATAGAACATTCAATTCAAATATTTGATACATCCCATCTTATTTTTGTTGATATGGCTAAAGTACAGGTAAACACAATGTAATATGCAATGAAAATAATATACATTGCCACCTTTAAGCCAAAATTATAGGTTGAAACCACGCATTTAGAAACATTTATATAGAAGTACATAATTATTGTATTTGGTGATAAACAATGTTAGGTGGTACACCAGTATTAGTATTAAAAGAAGGTAGTGAAAGGGAAAAAGGAAAAACAGCATTTGAAAATAATGTTGCTGCAGCAAAGGCAATTGCAGATACTGTAAAAACAACTCTTGGCCCAAAAGGAATGGATAAAATGTTGGTTGATAGCACAGGAGATATTACAATTACCAATGATGGAGTTACGATTTTGAAAGAAATGGAAATTGAACATCCCTCTGCAAAAATGCTTGTAGAAGTTGCAAAAACGCAGGATCAGCAATGTGGGGATGGAACTACGACAGCTGTTGTCATAGCAGGGGAGTTATTAAAAAAATCAGAAGAATTGGTATCCCAAAATATTCACCCTACAATAATAACAAAGGGCTTCCATTTAGCAGAAGAATTCTCCTTAAAGGAGATCAATTCAATATCAATTCCTGTGTCTGAAAAAGATTACGATAAATTGAAGGAAATTGCAATTACAACGATGAACAGCAAAGGTGTGGGCAATTCAAGAGAGCTATTTGCAGATATTGCCGTAAAAGCTGTTACCTCTGTAATGGAACAAAAAAACGATAGAAAAGTTATAGACATGGATTCCATACAAATAGAAAAGAAAATAGGGGGTTCATTGGAATCCTCAGAATTGATAAACGGTGTAATTATCGATAAAGAACGTGCACACCCAAGGATGCCAAAAGTGGTTAAAAACGCCAAAATTGCCCTTATAGCATCAGCACTAGAAATCAAAAAAACTGAAATTGATGCAAAGATTGAGATCAACGACCCAACAAAGATTCAATCCTTCATGAACGCAGAAGAAGCAATCCTTCAAGATATGGTTAAAAAGATTGTTGATTTAAAGGCAAATGTGGTATTCTGCCAGAAAGGGGTAGATGATTTTGTTTCATATTCTTTGGCAAAAAACAACATCATGGTAGTAAAGCAAGTTAAGGAAAGCGACATGAAAAAATTATCAAAGGCAGTAGGCGGCAAGATAGTAACAGGAATCAGAAATATTAGCCAAGAAGACTTAGGGTCTGCAGGCATTGTAGAAGAAACCAAAATTGGAGACAGCAATATGGTGTTTGTGAAGGAATGTTCTAACCCCAAGGCTGTTTCCATACTTATCAGAGGTGGAACAGAACACGTAATAGAGGAAGCAGAAAGGTCTCTAAATGACGCACTCAGGGTTGTTGGAGTAGCCATAGAAGACGGTTATTACGTACCAGGCGGTGGAGCTATAGAAATGTACTTGGCTACCAAGCTAAGAAAATACGCACCCTCTGTAGGTGGAAGAGAGCAAATGGCCATAGAGGCTTTTGCAGACGCAATGGAAATAATTCCAAGAACCTTATCCCAAAACGCAGGCTTGGATGCCATGGATACACTGATAAAATTGAGAAAAGCCCATAACGAAGGCGGCAAGGAATACTTTGGAATCAACCTACTTACGGGAAATCCTGAAAACATGATTGAAAGCAATATCATTGAGCCCGTGAGGGTTAAAAAACAAGCTATACAATCCGCAACGGAAGCCGCAACAATGATAATCAGAATAGATGATGTTATAACCGCTAAAAAATCCGCAGGTGGCAACCCAGGCACTGGCGGTGGAATGGGCGGCGGCATGGGTGGCATGGAAGGATATGGTGGATACTAAACCTAAACACTTTAACTTTTTTTTATATTGAGGGATAAAGTAAATTTCCTAAAGGTTCTTCAATATCGCTTGTAAATGTATTTTCATTTATTTCATAAACAGAAAACCCTTTGGCTATTTGGGTTGATAAATCCTTCCCAACGGATTTGGCTGGCAATGCGCTCCTTAGGTAAGAAACTGCATCGTTATATTTCCTTTTTATATAAACATGCCATTTTCCCTCTTTTATAAAGGGGTTAGAAAATTTTTCCTTGTTAGATTCCCATTTATCTAGAAAATCGTTGCTGTTTTGGCCCCATACATAAGGGCCTTCCCAATCTAACAAGTTAGGAATGTAACTGTTGTATAACTCTATTAAAAAATAAATGGATTTATCATTTTTATAATAAATCCCGTTAACAACCTTGAAGGCATTATCCACAAGGCTCTCTATAACTACTTTTAGGAAACGTTGCATTTGAGGGTATAATACATCATCCACTAAAGATAAATTGGGCATTTCTATAACAATGACTGATGTCCCCCTCTCTTTTATAGATTTTACCAAATCTATTTTCCTAACATCAATATTTTTAGAAAATAGTTCGTTATAATAACCATATTGGAATTTTTTTGATAAATAAACAAATTTAGCAAAGGTATTTAGAGATAAGGCAGCAGCTACATTCCTGTTACTATCCACAGGATCTATGAAAACCAATGGATTATCAAAATTTTTAAAATTATCTACAGTTAACGTCAATTTAACCTGTGGCTTCCATCGGGCAACATTTTCCATTAAGTTTTCAAAGGTTTTATAATATATTATCAACAGTTCTGCCAAGTATCCCGAAATTCCGTTAATTTTTGCTTCCGCCCCGTATATGCCTTTATTTTTCAAAAAGTACTTTAACAAAACAATATCTTTTTTCATATCTTCTGTTACGTGCTCTTTTATATACTTTGCATGGAACGGTGTCCTATCAACTGCACTCATTTTAGTATTTTCAGGATTTTCCACAAAATAAGCAGGGACAATTTCAATTTCGTGGTTTTTATAAACGCCATGCATATAAGGATGGCTCGCATACCTTTTTTCACCGTTTATTACTTTGCTTGCTATGCTAAAACTAGTGTTTCTAAGAACCTCCATGCTAACAGAAGTAGGGAAAAGCATGAATATGTCTATATCTGCATTGCTATTTTTTATATACGTGCCCCTTTCAGTAGACCCCACATGCACAACCTCGATTTTATATGGATACCCTTTGGATAATTCCCTTATTTTATTTATTATTTCAAGTGCAATTTCTTTTTTAAGGCTCAAATCTTTTGGATCTGGAAAAATATCCTTCAATAGATTTTCCTTGAATGCCCCCCAATTATTGTTTGTCATCATCTGTAGTAATATAATTTATATCTATATTAATTTAGGGTGCCTCATATTTTTCAGATGACAAAACAATAATTTCTCTTTTGATTCTCCAATAATTTGATCCTGTAGAATATGAATGTTATATTCAACAAATTTTATCACAACCATCAAATTAAACACAAAAATTAGTGTGGAAAATTATTTCAGGATATCACATACACTTATTCCGTGTTTCCTGCATAGTTCTGCAATGGAAATATTCGTTTTAAGTGCTTCCATTATATGATGTTGAATTTTTCATCTGCAGTCCTTATATTACCAGCTATTTACATTTCACCTCTACATTCAAAATCTCATAAAGAGATCTTAGGCACTTATATCTATCATTATATATATATATTCTCTTTCTATATTGTCTAAATCTAAAATGGTACAAACTATCTACATATATACCTTTATCTATTAGGGATGTAACTATATTCCATGCATCTATTCTTATACTGTTATTTTCTGAGCTCAACAATTCTTTAAAATATTTTTTCTTAACTATTGCATCTTCATTACTTATTATACCCTTATCTATTAGGGATGTAACTATATACCATGCATCTATTCTTATACTGTTATTTTCTGAGCTCAACAATTCTTTAAAATATTTTTTCTTAACTATTTCATCTTCATTACTTATTATACCATTATCTATTAGGTCTTTAACTCTAGACCCTGCATCTATTCTTATACTGTGTAAACGGCAGTTGAATTTTCCCCATTTTCGGCAGTTTAAAATTCCCCACCAATTTACCAATAATGGAGGTGTGGAAATTTGTTATCACAGGAGGATTGGCTTATGATTCGTGAGCTGTATAACCATGGAATGAGCATATCCTGAGGTGGGCAACCACTAGCAATGAAACAGTGAGAATGAAAACGGTAAACCACGAACCTATGATCAGCCTTGAAGGAACCCCATTTCCTTTAGGGCTGTGAGGATGTCAGTGCAGAGCTTTATGTGCATTTTTATGCTTGGTGCCTGTTATCAAATGTTCCATTCCCTTCTTATTATAGCAATTGTGTTATGAACCAATTGCAGAAATATAACAGGGGTGCAGCAAAATACAGCACCAATCATTGAATTAATTCCTTAACGTGCTTGCCAGTTTCACTGTCCTCAAAAAACACAAAAGTGCCCTTTATTCCACGCGTGAGCATTATGTAGTACCTGTTTTTAAGCAACTGTGCAGCTTTCTCCTGATCCCTGCGCGCAATACTCTGAAGAGAGAACCTGCCCCCAATTCTGTCTGTGATATGCTGAGGTTGCACCTGCCAGCCATTCTCTCTCCATACATAATCCCTGCCCCATACCAGCCCGACATATTTGGCCTCAAACCCCTGAGCGCCGTAAACAGAAGAGCAGTGTTCAAGTGGGTCCTGAAAGTTTCCCATCCAGTATTTTGGATATTCTGTCTTTTCATTCAT
>OGCG01000678.1_pt1 | contig 19861 bp, 17 predicted proteins | sample 1570061 | NCBI WGS metagenome assembly OGCG01 (sample SAMN06268698, study PRJEB24515) | hot springs metagenome | isolation source: Joseph's Coat, Yellowstone National Park, Washington, USA | place: USA:Joseph's Coat, Yellowstone National Park, Washington, USA
GCTTTTTCCAATCCCTCGATCGTTTTTGAGTGTTGCTCTGTTATGTTCTCTAATCTTTCCACTGCCTTTTGTAATCCCTCGATTGCTTTTGAGTGTTGCTCTACCGCTTTTTGTAATCCTTCTATGGCCTTGGAGTGTTGTTCCACTGTTACTTCCAGTTTTTCCACAGCCCTCTGCAGCCCTTCTATAACTTTGGAGTGCTGTTCTAAGATTTGGCCTTGCTTTTCTACTGCTTTTTGTAATTCCTCAATTTTCTGGCTATGGATTTGCAGTACTTTTTGCATCTCCTTAATCTCTATCCCTTGATCCCTTAAGGCCTCCATCAATTGACGTAAAGCCCCTTCATGTTGGTCTAACTTTTCCCACAGTAATACTATATGATCGGTGTTCTTTTGAACGGCATTTGACAGTTCATTAAGTACTTTATTTATTTCATCCAACCTATTCAAAACTACTTCATTCTTGAGCCTCTCATATATCATTTCGATAAGCTTCTTGTAAAACTCTTCATTGCCCACTAAAGCCCTTACTATATCTTCACTCATTAATTAAATATTCCGGTAAGACCTTAAATAGTTGTATCGTAATGCGTCAGCGCTAGTAATTCTTATACACGGGCTTCAGTTAGTTTTCGTCATTGTAGTAGTATATCTAAAACCTTAAATTTTCACAACATAAAAAGGCTCCAAACCACGATGTAGTGTATTCTTATAATTCGTTTTATCAGATGGTCACTGGGGTGTTTCCATGTAGTATATTCTTATTATAATAATTGACCATAGAAAATACGATAAGTAAGTTGTAAGGTATAGCGTTAATGAAAGTAAATAGCGTCCCGAGCAATATTGTGATACGTATGCACTTCCATTAACGTTCAGAATTCCTAAAGCCGAGAACGTTACGAGAAAAAACAACCGATGGGAGGAACCGCTGTGGAGAACTAAATAGTGTAACCCGGGAACGCGTTATGCCAACCAATGATAATAACTCTTTTAAATCCTTCTGTATAACGCGGTAAGTAAAACGTTAGCATTTCAGCCATCATGGGATAAAAGAGCCAGTAACTATTTAGGGAGTAATAAAATGTAGCCCGAAAAGTGCGCTGAACGGATTATTTCCAAATTGCGCAATGCCAAAAGCAGAACCCATGAATTTCTCATTCAGTACTACGAAGTTGGGAAGAAAGATACATGAATATAAAGGTTTTCCAGTTTCTTATGTATTAGTTCCTCAGCTATTGTGAAGAAGTATGCTAATGCAGTTACCATGACAGCCATATTTAAACCGAAAAATGGTTAACGATGGGAAGAAAGATATATTATTGCACCAATTATCAAGGGTACCATTATCAGATTAAGAAGGAAATTTAACATTAAGACCTAGAAGATTCTAATACCATGGATTATAGATAGGCACAGTGGTTAAAACGTTTTCTAATCAATGTCAAAGACATCGGTAAAACAGTGAAGGTGAGTAAGGTTGTACAATTAATAGTGTTTAACGAGTTTTCGTAATCTTTTTGCGTATTGAAAGTAAAGTAATAAGTTAAAACTAACTATAAAGGAGGTAATAGCTTTTTCATATTTACGAGAAATCGTAATTCAAAAAATTTAAAAAGAATACTTTTTTATATTTCAAAACTTATGTTAATATCAATGGATATGGTTCTAAATTACTTTGCCATATTCGGTATAATGGTTTACTCACTCGTACTTACTGGCATAACTACTCTAATAGTCCTTGGAATAGCAGAAGACGAAATAATAGAAACTTTAAGGATAAACACTGATGTAATATCAAGAGAAGAATTAAGAATGTTACTTACAGTTACATGCTTTACAATATTCTCTGGAGTAATAGAGGGTTTCGTCATAGGGAGTAAAGGTCTAATATTAGCCTTCGAATCAATCCCCTATCTAGTCGTGTTGTTCTCTGGGTTGATTACTAAATGGTTATAATTTATTACTATATTTTATCATGAGTCGTAGTTACTTTTAGGGAAAAATTTATTCTAAATCTCAAACTCAGATTTGGTGAATTTAAACCTCGTTTTCCATGTATGCTTTAACTAAAGAACATATTTAAGTAGAAATTCACAGTTCCTCCCGTTATTAATAATGGCACTCAAATCCACGAATAACTAGTTTTATTCTAACGATATAAAGCTTATGGGTGAAGTTTGGACTTCATTGGATTTTCATGGTTTGTATCTAATCTTCATCTTTACGGAAAAGCTCACACCCCTTAATGGGACGATACTAAAGTCTGAGAGGATCTTAATTTATTCTCAGAAGGACTGAAGAATTAAAGGTGTTAGTATTTCGGATTTAGAACTGAGGTTGTGTTGGGATAGGAGAATAAGGTTGATATGAGTAATTTGTTTAAGAAGTTTTGAGCGAGAAAGTTGGAGTTGTGGGTTTGTGGTGTGAAGATTTTTCATGTTGTAAAAATTTAAGGTTATAAATATAATACATAAAACTTATGGAAGAGGATGAGAAGTGGGCTAGGGAGTTAAGGAGAAAGGAGGCTGACCGGAACTTCATAAACTCCCTTCCTTTAAGGTTGAGATTAGCTTTAGAATTTTACATTGGGGATGGCGACATATACGTAGCGTCGAGAATTGCCGGAATGACTGTTGATGAGTTGAGGATTAAGGCAAATATTCCAGCGGTCACGTATTAGTGTAAATTTTACGAAAACTAATGAGGCTGAGAAAATCTGATTAGTTATTGAAGCGCAAACGTTTGTTTGAAATACCAAAATCGTAATTTAGGTGAAGGTAATGGGTGGTTCTACTTTACGGCGGTTTCCCGGGCATCCTGCACAACACTCGCAAGTACTTCGCGGGCTTTACGCTCATTTAAAGTTGTTATACAATCAACAGCTCAACGCTAAGGGGTTAATTCAAACAGCGATTAGGGATAATCATTTTTGAACATGAATTGCTTACTGGCCTTCGAGAGGAGGAAGTTCCGAAATACAGAGATGAAAGGTAGCGTTAGGAGAGCTCTACGTTAGTCAAAACAAGATTAAATTCAATTATCGTAATTACGAAATAATTATGGTGATTTAATGAAGGTCGAAATAGAGGAGAAGGGCAAGATTTATAAAATAAAGGTTAATGACCCATTTCCGCCAATAGACTTTGGATTTAGTGGAAGTAAATCCAGTAAGTCGTTATCGGATTTTTCACTTCAAATTAAGGAAGAGAGGGATTACATAGTAATAGAAAAACCCCTGGATTTAAGGGAGCACGTATACGGTTTGGGAGAAAAGGCCGTTGAACTGGATAGGAGGAGGAAGAGGTATGTAATGTGGAACTTAGACCCCGGGGCATATCAGAAATTTCAAGACCCACTTTACGTCAACATACCGTTTATTATAACGCTTCTTGACGGTGTTGCAACTGGGTATTTCGTTAACTCAGCATCTAAACTAATTTTCGATATAGGCTTTGAGGACTACGCGAAGATTAAGATAAAAGTACCAGAAAAGGGCTTCGAATTTTACGTATTTGAGGGGCCCAGTGTTGAGGAGGTTATTGAAAGGTATACTGAGGTCACGGGAAAACCTTTCTTACCTCCAGAATGGGCTTTCGGTTATATGATCTCTCGTTACTCATACTATCCCCAAGATAAGATAATTGAGCTTGTCGATTTGCTTCGAAAGGAAGGGTTTAAAATAACCGGCGTATTCCTAGATATAGACTTCATGGACTCGTTTAAGCTCTTTACTTGGCATAGGGAGAGGTTCTATGACCCGAAGAAGTTTATTAATGAACTTCACTCTCGTGGTGTTAAGGTGATAACTATTGTAGATCATAGTGTTAAAGTCGATCAGGACTACGATATTTTTATATCCGGTCTAGGGAAGTACTGCGAAACTACTAAGGGTGAGCTGTTCGTTGGTAAATTGTGGCCCGGGAACTCGGTTTACCCCGATTTCTTTAGAGACGAAACCGAGGAGTGGTGGAGCAATCTAATTGCAAAATGGCTTTCACAAGGCATTGACGGGATTTGGCTGGATATGAATGAACCAACAGACTTTAGTAAAGTAAATTGCATAAACGAAGTCTTGGGGGACTTACCGGTGAGTTTTAAGAACCTGGCCGACTACTTAGCCTTTCCGGACTATGTCGTACACAAAGTAAGGGGTAAAGTAATGCCTCATTCACTCGTTAGGAACGCTTACGCTTACTATGAAGCTAGAGCTACTTTTAAGGGTTTCGAGAAGGCTGGTAGGAAAGAGGTCTTCATACTTTCGAGAAGTGGTTATGCTGGGATACAAAAATATGCCTTTATATGGACTGGTGACAGTACCCCTTCATGGGATCAGCTCAAGTTGCAAATTCAATTGGTTTTAGGCCTCTCGATTTCCGGAATACCTTATGTCGGTATTGACATCGGCGGTTTTCAGGGTAGGAATTTAAAGGAGATTGATAATTCACCGGAAATGCTATTAAAACAGTTCCAAATAGCCCTCTTCTTCCCTTTGTTCAGAACTCATAAGGCTACTGACGGTATTGATACCGAACCGATATTCCTACCGTCTTACTATAAAGAGAAAGTTAAGGAGGTAATAAACCTTAGGTACAGATTTCTCCCATACCTTTACATGCTAGCAATAGAAGCACATGAAAAGGGGCACCCAATAATAAGACCTCTATTTTATGAGTTTCAAAGAGATGAGGACACCTATAGGATTGATGATGAATACATGGTAGGTAAACTCTTACTTTACGCTCCGATACTCCAAGGGGAGAGGAGGAAAGTGTATTTACCAAGGGATTCTCAATGGGCTGATTTCTGGGATGGGGAAGAGTTAAGCGGATGGGTTGACTCCAAACACGAACTCCCGATATATATACGAAAGGGTTCAATAATACCCCTTTCAGACGGTTTACTAGTTTACGGCGACGGAGAGATTCTGTATAACGGTGTAAGAATCAAAAGTGAAGGCGGTATAATAACTTTTTCAAAACCCTTCTATTTGAATAATCTGCTAATTTTCTCAGCTGTTGGCAAAGTGGTTGTTGATGGGGTTGAGCTAGTTCCTAAGATAAACGGGAAGATTATGACGATAAAAGTGGAAAAAGAGGTAAGGGAAGTGAGACTGATTTATTAAGAAAATGTTTTGCCATTAGTATTAATGAACATTCATGCCGTAAACCTATAATTAAATTCACCAAACCTGAGTTTACTAGACTATAACGCTTCTACTTCATCACCTTATTTAGTCACTTCTTGCAATAAAATGTCGTCTCTATTAGTATGTTTATATACTGTAACGTTTTCCACTACCTTCTCCTCCTGTAATTAACCTCCTCTATCTCCTCCCACTTTATCTTCCTTTTGTTCTCTACATCAAAATAGAATATGTAAAGATGTTTAGGGAAGTCCGAGTAATCATTAACCTTAACTACTAACTCACCCGTGAGGTATTTCAAAACGTTTATTAAATCCGGTGCCCTAAACGGGATTTTCCTCTTCAAGAACTCCTTAACAGCATTTATATACTCGTCAATGAAGTCATTAGCGTAAATCGTGTACCTACCCTCTCTGGGAGGGTATAAGTAAACGCCGTAAGTAATAAACCCTCCCCTTATTATCTCAAATGGATGACCACCACAATAGGCATCATGCTCCTTCCAGTCCTTGAACGCTTCTTTATCATCTAAAGGTAAATCCATCATTCCGCAATCCCTACCGTCGGCATACCTTTTGTACAACTCCTTTAGGTCTTTGTCCACTTTGAAGTTATTTGCCTCATAAACTACCTTCACGACCTCCAAATAATCCCTTAAAGTTATGTCGTCTGAAGGAAGTCTGTTCTTCAAATTCTCCTTATATTGCTCAAGGATTTGCTTAGCCTCTTCCTTGCTCATTTTCGGTTTAGTAACGTATTTCAGCTTTACTTCTCCTACTAAATAATATTTGTAAATGTCTTTAGTGGTGACGAAGATAGGGTCTTCATGCTGCAATTTCATGAACTCGTAAACCCTCATTAAAAGTGAGTTATAACAATCTGATAATTCCTCATCGCCTTTCCCAATCCTTATCCCACCCTTAGTGTGTACAAAGAACTCGTATTCGTCAAACTCCTTGAGGTAGCAAAAGCCCGTTGGCACGAACTTTATCTTCCCTTTTACGTTAACGGGTAAGAAGAGGTAGTAGTAACACCTAACGTAATCGTTCTCCCTTGTGGGGTAAATATAGCTCTCCATTTCCTTCAGCAAGTTAAAAGCCTTTGTGCTTTTGAAGGTTGGAGGGCTTAAGTGGTCGAAGTCCATTAGGTAAAGTGTTAGAGGGTATTTTTTGATTATCTCCCATATTTTACTTTCGTCTTGCATGATTTTCACTTTATTAATTAAGAGGGGGAGTTTAATGATTTTAATGTTATACCAAGTAATCCGTTTTCGTGCTTTGTGCGATTGTGATCAAGGGTTTAAACTTCAGAGGTAGTATCTAACCAACCCTATCCTGAAGGGTGTTCTTTCAGAACAAAAGTAATATTCACCGGGAAGAACGCGTTTAAATACGTTGGTTAAGGAAGTGGGATTTTCATAACAGCTTCGACTAAATGCGATTTTTCAAGGACTGAATAGCGTTTAGAAGAAAAGCAGTGGAGTATATGTTTTACATTATATTGAGTTTTCGTGACTCAGGGTTTCCTCCTCGTTATTCCCACCGTTGATTCTAGGCTGGGTATTCTTTTGACGAAAAATTGCTTTTCAACTCCTCACTAATTAACCACTTCCAAACTTTCAACACCTTTAACTTAACCCCGTTAACTTCAACTTCACCCTCCTCATCATATGTTAGAAATGTCACGGGAACATACTTTAACAACTCCTTAACACCACTATACTCCCTTTCGTTAAGCTTGTAAGTCACTTGGTAGGCCTTAGTAACAGAATTACCTTCTTTTATCACAAAATCAACCTCCCCCTTCTTACCGCGATAATAAAACACCTTACCCTCACCATACCTTCTCAGCAACTCTAAGAACACGAGGTTTTCTAATAGTGCCCCCATGTTGGGGTTAAGCCTGTGTCCTATTACATTAATCAGTCCTTGGTCTACAGCATAAACTTTCCTCTCAGCCCTAACCATTACTGATAAATGGGGGGATAGGGGATAAACGAAGAATACCAGATTGGCCTTAACGAGGCATTCAGTAAACCTTTGTACAGTCCTTAAGGGGATTTGTAATTGCCTCGAAACGTTCCTAAACCTTATCCTATTCCCGGAATTGGTAATGTAGTAGAGGGCTAAAGTCCTAAGCTTTTCACTCTCCTTTATCTTGCAAGGTGTAATCACGTCCCTAACCAATATGTCCTCATAAAGGGAGGAAAGTAATTGTTCTTTTATACTACTGTTCACGATGCCCGGGAAACCACCGTAAAGTAAATACTCGTGAAAGAGGGATTTTATCTCAGCCTCTCTAGCTATTAAGTCGATTTCCGTGTTTACCTTCACTCCTTTGAACTCTAAGAACTCCTTGAATGAAAGGGGGTAAACGTTAACTATCACATGCCTTCCGGCTAATTTTTTCCTAGCATTATCGTTCAAGAGATCTGAGGTTGAGCCTGAAACTACTACAAATGCCTCCTTTCTATCAACTAAAGACCTAGCAAACCCCTCCCATCCCTCGACTTTCTGAACTTCATCTAAAAATATGTAAGGTTTTGTGCCTTTTCGCCTTTTCACTTCCAGATAAAGGTTGTAAAGGCTAAAGAGATCCTTAGCGTTTTTTATTTCCGAAAACCTCCCGTCCTCAAAGTTTACTATTAATATGTCAAATGGATCCGTGCCGTTTTCGATAAGCTTTCTGGCAACTTGGTTTAGTATGGTAGATTTGCCGGCCCTCTTAACGCCCAACACGCTTGCGATATAATCGCTTTTTATGATGTTTAGCACTTCCTCTACGTATTTTTCTCTTGGATATCCAACGAACTGTTGTTTATACCAGAAGTTCCAGTCTATGAGCGCTTTTAAGATGAGTTCTCTGTCCACGTATTAAAATCTCAGTTGAGTGAAAATAAGTTTGACTCTTTTGGAGAGTCAGAATTACGTAATTTTGACTCTTTTGGAGAGTCAGAATAGCGAATGAATTTCCTCATCTGTTTAAAACTATGGGAAACATATAGTGGATGAGCCCTACAAAAGCTCGTTGTAGAAGCTCATTAACATAATGAGGGAGGAGTTGGGTGATAATTTAGTATCCGTAGTCGTATTTAGTAGTATTGCGAGGAGTGATTAAAGATAGTGATACGGACTCTAAACATTAACGGTATATTTCCTACAAACTTAACCGTAAAAGTCAGCAGTTAAGAAGGTTCAAAAGCCTTTAACGCTTTCTGGTTGGCTTATTCAAGCCTAACACAGTTTTATCACTCTAAGAGCAATGGTTTGAGATTCGACTTCCAGTCTTAAAACTTCACTCGGGTATTAAAATGCTCAAACCATTAATTATGAGTGCGTCCCTTAATTAATAATATGAAAAGCACTTTTACTTGCTAGTTGAGCTATATCGTATGATAGGCTATACTACTCCTCTCAGTCTCAGTAAACCCTTAGTAAACTCTGATAGTGGCATGGCTAAAATCTCCAGATTAACCTATCGTTGAGCAATGTTGCTTGAATCTTAACCTCCTATATGATGGTTGAAGTGGGAGCCGTGTTCTTACCAGAAAGTAAAGTACATTCGTCTTGGAGATAAAAATTACGGGACAAATTGATTCGGGCTATCATAGTTTATTCCCGCAATAATGACAGAACACTGCATCGCTAGGGTTAATGCGTCCGCATCGACTACAAACTTTGCCCTCGAAAAAGAGACAATAGAGGAAAAACCGTCTAGGCGAACTTCAAAGTAAATAGACAAGTGAAAATCATTTTAAACTCTTAAATACGGCTAGTAATCTTTATTAAAGTCTAGGTTTTTAAAATACCCAATGACCGCGGTCACAGAAGATCTCTTGTTGGACAAGGCAACAGTTGCTGCGATCAAGGCAACAAAGCCTGATGATAAGGTTGATAAAACTACCGTGAATAACTTACTGACCTTTCTACAGAGTACTAGGAACGTAAAGGAATTAGAAGCTTATATATTAAGGCAAATAGGGAGACATGAAATTAATCCAGAGACCGGAAAAGAGTTACTTTCAACCCTTTCCACCCTTAACTTAGACCAAGCATTACTTTACTTAGGTTACTTAAAGTGGTTGTATGAGGCAATAACCGGGGTAAACGTGGATAGGAGAGAAATAGAGAACGTGAAAAGGTTTGACGAACTGGTGAGGAAGTTAGCTGAAAAAATGAGGTGAAAGAATGTCTGACTGTTACGACTTAGACAGGATAACCAGCATAATAAAGGTTGAAGGTTACTTAGTTAACGAAACTCCGCTGAGAGTGGGAAGCGGTAAGACTCAAACCTTCACGTCAATTACAGACAATCCCCTCTTGACCATAAACGGGAAACCAATAATCCCCGGTTCCTCGCTTAAAGGGGCTCTGAGGAGTTTAGCAGAAGCTTACGTAAAAAGCTGGACTGAGGATAAGTATAATAAAGTTTGTGATATTGATGACGAGAAGTGCGAGAGTTGCAAAGACGGAAAGTACTGTATACCTTGTACCATTTTCGGGTTTAAGGACTTGTCTGGTAGGGTTTATATTTTAGACGCTATAGCTGAGGAGTACACAATAAGTCAGAGGACTATGGTCGCCATAGACAGGGTTTTCGGAGGGCAGTTACCTCGACACCTTTATTCTTTAGATTTCGTGGAACCTGGGGGGAAATTCAAGTTCACCATGTTCGTTTACAACTTAGACTTCATAAACGGTGAAGTAACAGAGTGGAAGGCTAAGGCTGTGGAAGTAATGCGTTTCCTAATAAACTCAATGATACAAGGGATATTCATAGGGGCGAGGAAGACGACCGGTTTCGGTCTAATTAAACTCACCCAGCCCAAGTTCTACTTAAGTAAAGGGGACTTACTAAAACTTCAAGAGGTGAAACCTTCATGGCTGATTACACCTTCATAAGGAAGGACGTGGTGAAAAGGGTTAACGTAATAGAAGGCGTTATAGAAGTAATCTCCCCCTTAAGGATAGGTGCTGGGAAAGGGGACTTCGACCCAGCCAGTGTGGCTAGGGATCAAGTGTTAAAAGACTCACGGGGAATTCCGGTAATTCCGGGTTCTTCATGGAAGGGCGTGTTTAGGAGTACCGGGGAAAGGATAGCGAGGGAAAGGGGGTTAGAAGTCTGTAGTGGTGTCGGGAGGGACAATTGCTTAGAGTTAAGGGGATTATCGGATGAATTTCAGCAAGCTATACCTAAAGATAAAAGCAAGGCAATAGACTTGTTCTGGAGATATACTTGCATAAACTGTAAGACCTTCGGAACTATGAGTGTAGTAGGTTCTGCTAGGTTCCTAGACTCCTACCCCCTGAAGGACGAAAAGGGAAACTATCTCTTCACTTTAGGTAGTAGGACCATGGTGGCGATAAGTAGGACTGAGGGGGCTGCGGCAAGAAGAGCTCTAGTTACAGTAGAGTTTGTAGAGCCCGGGAGTAAGTTCAACTTCAAGGTTATCGGGCAGAACTTACCTAATTACGTCTTAGGTTACCTCATAAAGATTATGAAGTGGATCCATGATGGTTACGTGCAAATCGGCGGACATAAAAGTAGGGGTTTTGGGCTTGTGAAGTTCGAGAGGCTTACCTTAAAGAATGAGGGTGTAACTAAGGTGGGTGATGAGGATAAGGAAGTAAGTGTAGAGTATAATAAAGAGTTTAAAGGTGATGAGTTTTTCGAGAAGATGAGACCATTAATAGAGGTGTTTGATAGTGCAAAGATCCCCTATCCAGAGGGCTCACTACACAAGTAGGAACGACAAGAATTTGAAACAATTTACGGCAAGTATTCGCATAGTAGTTGTCAGTGACTTCCTTCACGTAGGCTCGGGTAACGTTGGGATATCTAGTAGTAAAATTGAGGAAAAGGACATTGAGGACTTCATTAAGTACGGTAAATTGCCTAACGTTAGTATCACTACTTTCAAATCATTTTCTAGGGCAGGCGGAAAAATTGTGATACCAGGGAGTACCATAAAGGGGTTGGTGAGGAGTAGGTTAGAGTTATCCCTCCCACAGTCGTGTTATATAGTTGATGCACCGAGCACAAACTCTTCTGCTACATATGTTAGGATCTTCCACCCTGTGAAAAAGCACTCAGACAGATTTGATCCGGAAAAGTTTCCCAACGTTTGCCCGGTATGTGACTTATTAGGAAATATGGGCTTAGGGAGTAGGGTAAGCTTTTCAGATGCTGTGCTTCTTAAGGGGGAGACAGCTGTAGTAAACGATCTTGAAGTTGTGAAAAAGGGGGCAGAGTTCCAAGGCAGTATTAGGGGGTTAATTAAGAACGAGGTCGAGGCCGGGATGGTGTTTTACGGCCTAGGGATAAGGCCTAACGGTAATAAAGTTGTCTTACTTGGTAGATTTAAGTATTCCGACAGAAGGTTCGGGAGAGTTAAGGCCACAGTAACTTCATCTAACTTCGACGTCAGTAAATCGGTTTCAGCTTTTATTAACGCTTACAGACCTAAAGACTTTAACGAGGAGTGGTGAGGATGGTAAAATTATGTATAAGGTTTGACTTAAGGATAGACTTAGACTGTGAGGATGAAGGCCAATACCTTTATGTCGTTGAGGGGGAGGAGTTAGGTAATGTTCTCCAGTTTAAGGATATATCCTATATTGAGATGAAGGTGAGGAGAAGTGATTAGGGGTAAGCTACTTTTACCAGAAATGAAAGTTAAGTTTGTAGATGAGGAGTTCAATAAGAGAGCATTAGAGGACTTTATCAGGGCATTTGAGAGTATTGCCGAGTTCGCTTGTAGGCTAAGTAATGGAAAAGGTAAAATCGCGATTGACATTATTGCGGATGCTCTAACTTCCGTGTTTAAATTACCTATGATACTCCCACCGGTTTATACGGAATCAAAATACGCGGTAACGCCTTTTGAGTACTTTTTCACTTATGTAATAGCAAGGCATTACAAGGAGTTCAAGTTAAGTAGTTTAAAGGACTTCATTAACGACCTTGACGAGGAGAGAAAGGATTTATCAGATCTATTCCGTTATATCTCCAGCTTAGAGAAAGTTTATGATGCGTTGCTTAACACACCGGCAGATACCAGGCCAGGGTTTAACTTCACTTCTTTAGCCAGCCATTTGCAGATGACTTCTTTGTTAAGTTGGGTTTTACAGAGCGGTTCAGTTGACTTAAACTACTTGAGGATAGCTTCTTTAATTCATGACATAGGTAAATTAACTAACCCGGAGCACCACGTCAAAGAAGCAAAAGATATAATGGAGGAGTTGTATAAAGGCGTTGAGGAAACTTGCATTAGGGAGGAGTTTAAGAGGATTAGGGAGTTAGTGGAGGGGCATCACAGCGATTATTTCTCGATAGTAGAAAATGCAGACAGGTTATCGTCTTCAATCGATAGGCTAAGTAAAGTAGTATTGGACGTGTTGGGTGATAGGCTCAAGGATTGTTATAATAAGCCAGCCGCGGAAGCGTCTGAATGCTTTAAAGATAAAAAGCAGTACGAGGAGTTGTCCATAAGCCTTTACAAAGTCATATTAAAGAGTGTAAACCCCAAGGCCACCTATTGGGATTTGAAAGACGTTAAAAGCGTAAGTATAGCTGACGATGTATCAGAAGATGAGATAAGAGAGTGCATGAGCAACAACTCTTGTGACGCCTGGGTTTTATACATAGACTTCCCGGGAGTGCAGAAGTTCATAACAGATTTCCCCAAGCTTAGGGACTTATCCATGGCCAGTTTCTTAGTAGATTTTTTGGTTTCGGCTTACGCTATAGCTTACTTAGACAGTATAAACGGAAAGACCAAGATCCCGGCAGAGGCCCTTCTTTCAGCTTATGGGGGACATTCATACGTGATAGTTAGGAAAGACGTGAAATTCCCCGAGATGATACCAATAAAGGAGTTAGATGTTAAGCTTGTTGTTAAGAGGGCCCCCTTAATGGTTAACGGTAAAGTATTGAACTATCGTACTGTCTGGTATCACATGGTTTCACCCGAAAGGACGGCGTGGGAGGAAAAAGTTTACTCTTACGGCCTCCATAAAGTTTGTACCAGTTGCGGTATTAGGCCAGCGTCTCATAAAGAAGGGGATGAGGAGTTGTGTGATAGATGTTATACTGTTAGAATGCTGTCTAGGAATAGGAGTTTTTCAGCTAAGGTGTCTTCTGCATACCGTGTGGACGGTAAAGAGATACGTCCCTCAGAACTTGCTAAAAGGTTTGAGATGTTCAGTAATGAGGACAAGTTACTCGAGAACGCGATGGAATTCATTGCTGGTTACGAGAAAGAGGACGACACAAAATACGTAGCACTACTTAAGGCTGACGGTAATAACGGGGGTGAGATATTTAAGTCCGTGGCCACTTTCTCAGACTTCGTAGATAGGAGCTTCAAACTGGACTACGGTGTTAAGAAGGCCTTTAGAGAGTCTGTTAAGGAACTAAACGACGAAAACTTGATAGCAAGAGTATTAGCCGGGGTTATGTACTTGGGAGGGGACGACGTGTTCCTAATACTTCCTTCAAGAATTGCAGTACCCTTTGCGGTCTCCCTATTCAGTAAAGCAAAGGAGTACACTGGCTTCACATTCAAGGTGGGGGTAATAGCTGTCAAACCGACTCACCCGATCCAGTTCGCTTACCAGGCTGCTAACGAGTTGATGGAGAGTTCGAAAATAGAAGGTAGACCATCGCCCAACTCTATTGCAATTACTGTCTTCTCTACCACTTTAGCAACAACGGGTGTTGTAACTAGGATGATAAATTACTGGAACAAGAAGAGGGGGTTTATGGTAATAAAGAACGATATGGAGAAGGTGAAGGATCTATTGGACTTGGTTGGGCTCAATAATTATATCGTATATAAGGACGATAAGGAGAGGGAGAAGTGGGAGGAGAAGGTGAGAGAGGCTTTAAGACCCTTAGAGGACGTAGTAAATTATGCTAGTGATGAAGAGAACGTATATAAAGTGATCGCTTATATGATAAGGCAAAGGGTTAGGAGTGAGGACGGGAGTGTTGACTCTAAGATAATTAGCAAAGTAATAAAGGACGGGGTTAACAGTTTCATCTTCCCATTATTAGACTATTATTTTGTATTGAAGTCTTTTAGGGTGGGAATATGATAACCCTTAATTTAAAGTTTAGAGTCCTAAGTTTCCTAACCATCGGCGGTAGTACTACGTTTAGCTTGACTGACAACCCGTTACACCCCATGGTAGTGCCACCGTCGTCAATAAAGGGGACTTTAAGGACAGCAATAAGCAACTTCTTACCTAAGGGTTACACTTCATGTAATGGGACTTCACCAGAGGAAATAATGGAAGCCCATAAAAGGGAAGGGGTTTGTGACGTGTGTAAGCTCTTCGGTTATCCTAACCACGAGAGCGATTGTATTAAAATAGAAGTAGTCGGCGCACAAAAGTTGGATAGGCTTATTGTAACTAGGGTTTCAATTAACGATAAGACCCAAACAGCTGAAAAGGGGAAACTGTTCTCAAGTGAGGCGGTAAAACCTCTCTCAGAGTTTGAGGTTAAAATATACTTTAACGAGAAGTGCGGGGATAGGTTACTTAAACTCCTCCTATACTCCCTTTTAGCCTTAAGGTTGTGGAGGTTAGGTAGGAACGCGATGATTGACTTAAAGTTAGTCTATGAGGGAAGTCCAAAAGACGACGAAATGAGGGTGTTACTTGACAGGCTCTCAAACTACTTGTGGGGTGAGGAAAATGGTTTACTTGCTTGAGCTGAACGTTAAAGGAGGGATTACAACGGGAACTACGAGGAGAATAATGAACTATTACTTACTTTCGAAATACTACATACCAGCCACAACGCTTTCCGGAGCTATAATGAATGCCGTGTTGAAAAAGGAGGGGAAGTTGAGGCAAGTTTATACTTCACCGGCTTTACCCATAGTTAATAATAAACCAGTAGTGTTTTCCCATTACTTTTCGCCTAGCGTATCGAGGAAGGCAAAGGACTACGTGGAAATCAAGGGGGGATTGAGGAGAACTGATGCTAATAGCCTTAGGGAAAGATTCCCAGAACTAAAGCACAAGATAGGGGAGTTAATAGTGTTTGATAAGGAAGACGGTGATTTAAACTATTATAAACAATACGAACCGGAGACGGAAGTGGAGATGGAGGTGGCAATTGATAGGACATTGGGGTCTGCAAGGAAGGGATTACTATACGCTTATGAGATGTTAATAGTGGACAAAATGTGGGCTTTATCCTCTGAGGGTTTTGAAGGGGAGATAAGTCTGGGTAGGGGTAAGAATAGGTATTACCCGACGGTTGAAGTCAGAGTTAAAAAGGAAGTAGAGTTGAGGGAGGTAAAGGAAGGGGACGTAGTTTACTGTTTAACCCCGTGTGTGCCAACGCTTTTCGGCAAGAAGTTCATAGAGTTCGATGAGATATGGGGGGAGTACTCGCTTTACACCGGTTGGTTCACCACTGATAATATTGCGGGCCAAAAGCCGGTATTTAGGGTACTAAGGGAAGGGAGTTTAATTAAGGTGAAGAAAGTGTTAGATGATAGGCTGTTAAACGCTGGTCTAAACTTACTTTTGCCCATCGAGGACTTAGGCGAGATAGTGAGGTGGTTTAAATGAAAGTGTTCTTATACGACTTAACATTTGAAGCCCCGTTCGGCTTAAGGGTTAGTAGCGGCGATAGAAGCGGTAACGAGTTACAACCCTTAATGATAGACCAAGAGACAGTAGTTATACCGGAGAGTAGTTGGAAGGGAGCATTTAGGAGGTTGAGCGAACAGCTATGCGATAATAGTGTAAATTTACAAAAAGAAATTTCAGAGGGGCTGAACAAAGCTTATAAGGAGTTCGAATTACTTTACGGTACCGGTGACTTTGCCGGTAGGGTCACCTTCTCTGCAAGCGTAGTAAAGGGGGTGAGGATTACATCTAGGACTCATACTGTAATAGATAGGAGAAAGAGAACAATACTCGAAAAACACTTGTTCACCGAAGCTATTGCTTACCCAGAACGCGTAAACGTAAAGGTAATAGTGAGAGGTGAAGAGGTTTTAAACTGCTGGGAAAAGACTTTGCGTTTTGTCAAACTTCACGGAATATTTATAGGGAGCGGTAAGTCAAGGGGGATCGGGTATTTGATATTGAGGAGAGTTTTGAGGGCCGAAGTTTCAGACATATTGAGTGAAGTGAGGTTTGAGGAATGGACGTGAAGACGTTATGCGTAACAGTGGGCGCTACTGAAGACACTACCCTTTCTGTGGTCAGACGTTACATGGAATATTTTGACTTAGAGAAGGTGGTCTTTCTTGTAACCGATAAGACGAGGCAGTACGCTAAAGGAGAAGAGGGACTAAAGAGTGAAATCATTACTGTTTCTCCCTCCTCTTATGCCGAGAACTTAAAGCTTAAGCTGGACTGTGACGCTATAGACATTACCGGTGGTACTAAGCACATGGCTTCAGCATTTTCAATTATCGCAGCCCTCAACAAGAAGGGTATTTCTTACTTAGAGGGCCCAGGCTACTTTAGGAGTGCTTACCCGGAAGTACCGAGGTGGTTACAAAAATTTGAAAGCTACAACTTGGATTTTAAGTTTAGGCGTTCCTACGTTAAGGAATTACCGGGCTCATTGCCTTCAATTAATAAGTTCTCTTCCAAGCATGAATTCCTATCGGCTTTTTCCAGAGTGGTGAACTTCTTCGATGAAGGGGAACTGAGTTTACAATTTGTTAGAGAAGGGGTTAACGAAAGCGAGTTTACTATACACTCAGACGATAAGGGGAACTTTGAGGAGGCTAAAAAGATGTACAATTTATTACGTAATTTAATGAGAGGGTATTCATCAGATGAACTGAAAGCTTTAGTGGGGTTAAAGTCTGTGAAATTCAAGGGAGCTGAGGTAAACCCGAAACACCTGGCGTTGTTACCGGATACTAACTTCTTCTATTACGTTGACGCTTATAGGCTTTTGCTGGATTACGAACCAATAATTTACGTTTCTGAGTGCGTGAAAGATGAGTTGATTAACAAGGCTAACCCGGACTTAAATCGAGTTCAACACCCGAAGTTAGAGAATAGGATGGTAGCTTGCCTCGCATACCATCAGTACTTGTCTCTAGCAAGCAATAGTATGTCTCTACCAATTAAAGCTGAGGAGGGCTATTGTGATAAAGAGATTGTAAAGGAGTATGAAGAAAACTTGTACGTTAGAATGTATTTAGTTACAAATGATAACGACGTGATTGCGAGGGTTAACAATTTAAGGCAAATAAAACCCGCTAACCCGCCCTTATCACTCGAGTATACAGAACCTAAATATGAAAGGAGTTTGGGGACTTATGCATTGTTCAAGATGATAGGAACAATAATTTACTCCTCTAGGGGTGAGATCAAGGCAGTTATTGGAGGGAAGAGAAACGGAGAGTGGGTTGAAGTGGAAATACGACTTTCGGATAATATTCACGAGAGGAATTTAAAATGTGATACGTTCTATAACGAGATGTTTAAAGTTGACATGTTAAGATGAGCCTTATTTTATTATTACGTTTTATTAACTTGTAGGAACGACAAGCCGGATAATACGTTGGTTATTATATAATGGGTGGTGTTGGTAGGGCTTTAGTAGGGGAGCAAGATCTTATTTGGAGAGTTTATTTACCCTCAGTTGAAGACGTAGGAATGCTTTCTTGTAATCTAGCTCTTGGCCAAATCAGTATTCTCAAATGGCGAGTTAAGTAGTACATTAAGGTACGAATTTCTAGGACATAAAGAGATAGATGAATAATACTATTTCTTATTATATGATGTACAAAAAATAAAACTCAAGGTAAAATAAACTCTTAAAATACGTAAAAATAATACTTAAAAATCTTATTATGAATACTATTACAGTAAATTAACATATGAATCTGTTAAAATTCCCAACTTGTTAAATTGTCTAAAATTTTTCGTATTACTATTTTTATTTTAGTCTATGTATTAATACTACTCACTTAATTTACGGAATAAAGAATTTAGGCTATCTCGAATCTCCTTTAATAAGTTTTAACGCATTACCAACGTAAATTTTTTATCTTAACGGGTTCAAGTCTATTTTCATGAACTTACGTGATTTAATAAACTACGTTGCCGCAGTAGCGAAGGCGAAAGAAAGCCCGTCTAAGGAAGTGGAGGAGAAACTGAAGAGGTCTGGGATACCCATAGACCCAGACAGACAGAAAGCTGTAGTGATAAGCCATTATCAGCACCACTACTATTCTGTTACGGGAGATATAATACTTAGAACGAGAAGCATAGCTTTTAGATTTTCTCAAACTGATAAATTCGGTGCTTTTTTCTCTATAGACCCGGTAGAGGACTTAAAACTAGTTTTTTATAAAGTAAAAGTTAGAGTTAACGGAAAAGTAGTTAAGGCTAGCGTAGATGTTTCCTTGGCAAAATATAAAGATTACAACTATGGAGGTTCGATTTCTGTCAGACCAGAGAACGAAATTCGACCCAATTCAGTAATAGAATTAATGAGCGAAACGGCTTTTCATAGTGAAAGTTTAAAGGACAAAGAAAAGACGTTAAGAATTATTAAGGAAAAGTACGGCGGGAAGTACGGTGTAGGGTATGTGAACTCTGAGGACAACCCGGTCTTAGTATTTAGGGGTAAGTTCTCAGCCTACGGTTATAATATTTTAGATCCCATGCTAGTTAGGGTATTAAAAATGGGACTTGAAGCTGAGGTCCCAGAGGAATACGAGGTCGTTAGGAGATTAAGGGTTAAAGAGAACTCAGTGTATTACAACCTTATTTTCCCAAAGGTTAACACGCCATATATAGTACTATTTAGTCTATCTTGATAAACCCGTAAACGTTAGGCCTCACGTAAACCCATTTGTACTCTTTTAAAGGCCTATTACTTAAGGGCTTACCACCTATGGGGATTATACTAACGGCCCTAGTCTCATAGGGGATCATTTCCTTATCTAACATTACTTTTAGCTTATACGCTGGAACCTTTAGTTCAACGGTAGTGAAGGTTATGTCCCTACTGACTAACGACTCCTTAACTAATTTAAACGTAGATTCATTATTACTAATAGCCACTTCAGATAGCCTCGTTGTGTAACTGTTCAATATTAATGAAATGAATTCCCACGGCTTAGCCCCCTCTTTTAGCGGATAACCTATAGTAGTTACTAAAGCTTCGTCACCTTTTACGATTACGTTTACTTTCTTAAAGACATATGGATAGTTCTTTAATAAGAGATAATACTTTCCCTTCTTAACAACTATCCCCTCGCTTACCAAGAAGTCTAAGTAATATACTTCCTTCTTACCACAAACGCTTACTATCTCGGTTATAGTCCTAGCTGAAGTGAGAAAGTTAAGTAAGCACTCCACAGAATACTCTCACAAAAAACATATTAAATTTTTATCCCGCCAGCTTATAACGCGTTTCACGTTAGGCTGTTAACGTCTTCATCACTACTGTACCAATATTGTGACCTAATGAAAACAAATGGACAAATGATGATGTTAAAATCTTCTTTATTAGCTTTACGCTAAAATCAACTCGATTTTAACCGCCTAAAAAATGAAAACAAGGGAAAAATAATGTCTCAGTATTGCCGTCGTCAACAGTTTCCGATAAACCGTGAATTTTATGTCATTTAACATTCCTAGCTCTCTTCACGAAAGTTTTGTAGTTACGTACTATCATGTAGAAGAGAGCCCTACAGTGGACTCGATGAGCAATG
>OGCG01000680.1_pt1 | contig 19820 bp, 32 predicted proteins | sample 1570061 | NCBI WGS metagenome assembly OGCG01 (sample SAMN06268698, study PRJEB24515) | hot springs metagenome | isolation source: Joseph's Coat, Yellowstone National Park, Washington, USA | place: USA:Joseph's Coat, Yellowstone National Park, Washington, USA
AGAGAGAAATGCATATAAGTGTACGTATACGTATAACATTCGTATTCATACACGTATACGTATAGACATTCGTATACGTATTCGTACTTCATATTCTTACTGTTATTACGTATTTCACACTGACACTCGTTCTTCCTTTTATTTTATAGATATATTTCATACCCCCGAATTCCGGGGGGTCACATTTCACGCTCGAACTCGTTCTTCCTTTTATTTTATAGATATATTTCATACCCCCGAATTCCGGGGGGTTTTTTCATATTTCGTACTTCACACTTCGTATTTCGAACTTTCTTTTTTCGTATTTCGTACTTCATTCTTCATACTTTCGTACTTCATAGTTCGAATTTCGTACTTCGTGTTTTCGTATTTCATGCTTCACGTTTCGTACTTCGTACTTTCACGCTTCATATTTCATGTTTCGTTCGTTGTAGTTCTTACTGACGCTCATTCGTTCTCGTACTTCATGGTTCATACTGACGCTCATTTGTTATCGTTCGTCGTAGTTCTTATTGATGCTCATTTGTTGTTTTCTTTGTTCGTATTTCATGCTTGCACTCACGTTACGTTTTGGGTCTGTTTTAATTAAAGAAACAAAAAGTTCGAAATTCGAACTACAAGGTTCGAAATTTGAGGTTTCATTTAACTTAAGTCAAACTTCTAATTTTTTATTTCATTTTTTATGCGTAAAATTTATAAGTTTTAATTTATCATTTTTACATGATATGCGTGAGGTTTCTCTTGCAATGTATCTTTCTAACGTGATGATATTCATTCTTATGTTATATCTTTCTCTTGTTTATCCTTCTCTTTTGAACAATCATTATTGGGATTACCTTCTCATAGGTTTTTTTACTGCAATTGTATTTCATACAGGACATGAGGCAGGTAAATCATGATGATACATCATCCTTTACGTTTTGTTATGGCTTTATATCTCCTTTTTGGATGGATATACTTTCTTACTATCCATGCTCATTGTTCTGTCTATGAATTTTATTTTGAATTTATTTTATTTCCTGTTTGGATTTTCTATGAGAATTTTGCTTATTTTCATGAGTATCGCAACCTTCATGATATTTTATTTATTAACATTATTTCAATTCCGGTTCCTTTTTCTGTTTTTTATACGCTTTCATTTAGTCATTATTTTTATCTTACTCTTGCCTATCTTATTTTTTATATATCTCTTGGTCTTTATATCAATATTAAAATGTTTCGTTAGAAAGAGTTAATTTTTTAAACCTTATATCCCTCATTTTTAATATGCATGGAGTTTCAGTTATTTCAAACGATGGAAACCTTTTCAAAATTTTAGTTTTTCCTTCAAGATATGTTTCTGAAGCATATCTAGATACTTTAGCTGAAGATTTTTCTAAGTTAGGTTATTCGATTAAGTTAGATTATAGAGATGGTAAGCGATTACTTATAATTTCTGATAAAGTTACAGTTATAGGTGAGTGAGTTATGATAATTCATGTTCTAAATGTTCTTGATGATAATGGTAAGGTTCTTGTCCAAAGAGAATTTAATAATTCTATTGAACGTCAAAATTATGCTGACCTCTTAGTTGATATACTTTCTTATCTCGAAGGTCGTAAAGTGAAGGATGTGAAGAGAGAGATACTGAAAGAAAATAAGGTTCTTAAGTCCGTTTTATCATCTGCTAGGGAGATTGAGGAAAAATTTGTTGTAACCGAAATGACCACAGAAAAAACTTAAAAATCACTTTTCTTATTTTTTTTCTTGATGCTTTATGGGAGATATTGAGGACGTGATATCTTTTTTACGTTCAGTGGGTGTCATTAAGGGTAATACTGTATCTTACGATTTTCTATTTCATTACGGTGAATCTATCAGTATAATACTTGGTTTACCTCCTGAAGAAGCGGGTAAGATAGTCCTTGATTACCTTATGAAGAATGGATATGTAATGGTGAGATAATGGAACCCGAATTATATGTTATGTCTGTAGGTGACAAACACTATGTCAGTGGTACTTTATATACGCCTGATGGAATAAAACAATATAACGGAGTTTTAGATGATTTTGAGCAAGTGTTTACTCTTTTTCCTACCTTTGCTACTGGGATTTCTTGTTATCATGATGATGTATGTATACGTGACCGTATAAATTTTTTTTATTATCTTACATATCATGATGAATTAGAACTTGAGAAAATGTTAGCTTTTATGGATAATGCACCCGTTCAATACCTCAATTTCATTCCTCCAGATTTGGTTAAAAAGATGGATATACATATAGAAGGTACTAATATCCGTATTGGTGGTATTAATATATCTCGAATTATAGACTGTAATATAATTGGTTCTATTCCTGCAATTTTAACTATTACACATGATTATATTTCTATTAATGGTGTAATAATAGGTAAACGTGATGAGAGTGGTGGTTATGATGTTTGCGGTGAAGTTGTAAATCTAGATAACGGTGTAATAGGTTATCTTGAATTTTTATTAGGTTGTTATTACTTTAGACACTACAAAGGTACTCCTACATGGAGTGAGGTGTTAAGGACGTGGTGTGGTATCAGGACATCATTGAAGATGTAAATAAAAAAATATTTTTATTGGAAAGGTGGAGCGTTGTTTATAAGCTTACAGAGTATTATGATTCTTATCTTGAGGCTTGTTATGGTTCACATGCAAGGGCTTTCATCCAGGACATGGGTTATTATGCAGAACGTTTTACTTCTATTAAACATATTATCTATGACCTTTCTTGTATGCCCGGTCTTGCCGATTTCCTTATGTTATGGAATAACTTTGATTTGAAAGGTATGTATATTTATCGTACTACTACTACTGATTATATTAAGGATTATGTTCAATCATCTACTCCTTTTATGGTTATTGATTCACTTCATGCTAAAGAAAACAAATTTATCTCGTTTTGGTCTGTTAGTCCTTATACTTCTTACTATTTCATTAAAAAATATATGGACTTTAACAAACTTAATGTTGATAAAATTCGTGTACTGGTTGCTCCATATGATGATAATATCTGTTCTAAAGATTGGTACGATAATTTTAGTCCTGAATATACAATCATTGTTAATAATAAGCCTTATAATTTTGGTGAAATAATTTATCTTAGAGAACTCGAAGTTCGTTGTTTTAAATATCCTTCTTCAAAGGTCATTTATTCTCTTACTGTTGATAGTTTTATGGAATTAATGAAATATCTCCCTAAGAAATATGTTTATCTTAAATGATTCTATTACGCCATGGATAATACATACAACTTTTTATATGATTTCCATCTATTAAAAATATACCTGATGCTTTATGTAAAAGTTTCTTAAATTCCTTTTCGTTTAATTCAAGTCTTTTTGAGTTTTTCGTTTTAAATTCGTTCCAGGTTTGGTCTTTCACATTCACGAAATATATTTCACTATCTTCATATGGAAGCCATTTTTCTATATATTCTTCGTCCATCCATAACAAGTATTCTTTAAATTGGTTCTTATTTATAGGTCTCATATTTCTTCCATCTAATATATCTGTACATGCATAATTTGGTATTTCCCAGTCAATTATTATAATCTTCATTTCTAAACCACTAATTCTCTTTTTGTTATTAATATTTCTTCCCATTCATTTTGCGGTACTCCTAACTTTTTCAATAATTCTTTAGCTATTTCTTCAGGTCTTGGTGGTTTTATAAATGGAAATATTGTTTTTTCTATTGTTACAGATTCATTTCCAAGTTCTGCGATTCCTACCGCATGTCTTTTTCCTACTACTACTACTATCTCAAGCGGTACTGTTGCTTCTGTCTGAACGAAAACGGATTTTTTTGTTTTTATTTCTTTTTTGAAATGGGATAATTTTGGCATGATTTATATCTTTGTTTTTCATTTATTTAATTTTTCATATCCATAACACTTTTAAACCTATAGTTTTTTATTATACTTGGTGCCTTTATGAGGAAGTTATATACTCTTTTAAAAGATATAAGAACCCTTTCATCGATTCCTCCTAATGCTAGTTTATTATGGGAAAGTAATAACTTTGCTGTTTATTATATACATGATATATATTCCAGTGAAGTCCAATGGGTACTTGTAAATAAGACTTATGATAAAAAGTATGTTTCTCTTTTAAGGGGTGCTATTTTAGAAATTCAAGGTCAGACTTACGCTATTCCTATGTATATCTTCGGTAATGCTTATGCTGATGTATACTTTGGTAATGGTTTGTCTTCCTATATTAGTGACCTTAATCATGTTCCATTATATTCTCTTGCTATCCTTAAGAATCCTTCCGGTCACAGTATTGTAGGTTTCGTTTTCGTATTGCCTCCTAAAGGTATTCTTGTTGTCCCTGAATATGGTTTTGTCGGTCTTCAGAAACTTGAGGCTCAACTTCTCGAAGTCAAACCTGAAAGTTTAAATCTATATGCAATAATTTACGATTATGCTGAGATAATTGAATATGAAGATGAAGCGAATCTACAAGTCCAAGCCCCTCCAGACCCTTACTTCGTCTTCTCTTATCAATTTAAGATTGATGAGATAGGTACTGTTGTAACCCCTAGAGTTATATTAGAAATCCCTGAAAGCGATGTTAGTGTCATTACCTCAATAATAAATGATATCAGGAAGTTCCTCCATAAATTATGAAGTTCTGGTTAACTTTTTAAATTTTGTATCCATTATTTTTTTAATGATAAATGAGCTTTCTGTTATTTCAAATATTTCAATAAAAGTTAATGACTTTGGTTCTTTAGCTGTTCTTGGTGATAATGGGGTTGGAAAAACTGCTTTTATTGAGAAGGTAGCTTTAGTTGATGAGAATAACCTTGAAGCTATGGTTAAGGCTAGAGGTTATATCAGGTATAAGGATTTTTCCGTTATAATTGACGGGGACAAAGTTGAATGTGAAGAAGCCGGAGGTGAAAGGTATTTTATTGGTCAAATTATTCCTCCTGCAAGTTATACTTATATTTGTAATGGTGACGTCAGATATAAGGTTATGATTTTTTATCCTTATACATTTATTACTGCTATTCATGAGTACTATTATGATGTTCTCATAAAGCCTAAAAATAGTGATATCGAATTTAGTAATTCAATAAAAGACTTTATTGATGGTATTGTTATTCGCTCAAGTAATGATTTCCTTTATAGAAAAGATGACTTTATTACTTATCTGGACAACCTAGGCAGTGGGATTTCGAGGGCTGTTAAATTAATGTGGTTCGTTTATCATAATAAGCCTGATATATTATTAATTGATGATATTGAGTCCCTTCACCTCAACCCTATACGTCTTGAGATTTTCCTGAAATGGCTTCTTTCCAGAAAAATGAAAGCCTTAATATTCACTACAAACAGTGATGCTTATATAACTCTCGCCGAACTAGACATGAATTCGAAGTTTTTATTACTTAGGAAGGACGGTTATATAGTGTTTGATAATTATGAAGCTCTAAACCGTATTGACTATGAAGACCTAAGATACACTTCAGTGAAATAATTAGTTAAATTTTTAAATCATGTATCCATTATTTTCCTTATGCATAAAATAACTGTATTTAATTGTGGTGGTGATATTTTCAAAGAATTAATTTTTCCTTCTGAAGATTTTATGAGTGATTATATAAAAATGTTGATTGAAGACCTAGACAAATTAAAATATTATGTAGACTTTAAGAAAATAAACGATAAATATATCATTAAAATCGAACATCAGATAATTATTATTGGTGATTAAATTATGGAATATTATATTGTAGACATCATAGATTTTAATGGATATCCTATTATTCATAGGGAGTTCTCTACTTTGTTCGATTCCCAAACATATGCTGATATTCTAACTGAAATCATTTCATGTTCCGAATCTTGTAATGCTAAGGAGCTAAAATCTAATGACCCTTCCGTTTTAAGGTTTAGAGAAATAAAATCCAAATATTTTATTATTGAAAAAGTTTGTAAAAAATAACTTGGTGGTTTTATGTTAACTGAAGATGTCCTTACCAAAAAGAAATTGAATTGTATTGATTTAGTTATTATCGCACTTAGTCTTGATAAAGTTGGTATAAAATATAAGATAAACGATGATGGTAGTCTGAGTATTTTTGATGTAGATTATGTTCTTATTCAAACTTTTGATGACCATAAAACAAGTGGTTATATTGGGGATGTTTATGTTGATGGTCATTTTGATATAAGAAACTATCCTGATAAAACTGATTTAATTTGTAATAAATATAGTAAACGTGTAATTTTTGATTATTAATTTTGTAAAGTATTATTACTCTCTTATTATCATTTATGGATTTATTGAATACATTAAGTTTACCATAATTATATATGTACTTTCTCTATTAATTTCATTCTAATTTTTTAAATTATTTACATATATTCATTATTGATTAAACCATTTCCATAATTCCTGTCCAATAGTCACATAATAATATTTTAATGATTTAGACCAACACTCCCAACTTAAATTTTCCCATTCATCTTTTCCTATCTCTATTTTTTTTAAGTCATCGATTGAATCTATTTCAATTCCACAACCATATTCTGAATTTATATAATTTTTTATATAAATTGGTGGTGTACCTACACTCATTGCTTCTATAGGATATATATCAAATCCTTCTTTGTTATCTATTTTAATATAAAATAGAGAACGGGAAAGTAGGTAGTACTTAAGGTTTTCATTTAAATCAGTAAACTGAAGGTCTGCATCAGAGTGGTTACTTATAAGTGTTAACTGTTTTCTTCTTCCTTCGAATACCTTCAGGATATCATGTGACATGGTTTTAATTATGGTTATATACCCTCTTCTTGCATTGAAATCAAAATTTATATTTTTTCGGGCTACCTCTTCATCAATTCCAAATGGGATAACTTGTTCTACCTTTATCTTCTTTTTTTCCAAATACTCTTTTAGCCATACTGATGTTACAATTATTTTTCGGTTATTATTTTGTATTATATCATTTCTTCCCGGTCTATCGCACCATACTACTCCATCATTTATTATTTCACATTCTCCGACATAGAAATCGGCTGGTCTGAAATATGTTTTTATTATATCAAATCCGTGATATTTTTTCATATAATAGATTGTTCTATCTACTATTTTCTCATAAATACAGTCTTTACATTGTGTATAGATTCTTCTTATCATTTATGATACACTTACTCCTATCTGGTAACTATATGAATTACCTATGTTAAACACTATCTGTACTTGTAACTGCATATATGCCAAGTAAGTGTTACCTATTTGATATAATACTATTATTGTTGGTGAACTACAGTTAATGTTTGTCGTTATTACTGCTGTACCTATACCATTGTATACCGGATAACATAATTGTGGTTCTCCATTACACGCATAAATGAATGCAGAAACTCCTTTTAACTGTTGCGGTGATGATGGTACCGGTACCGTAGCTAACATTGTTGCGAGTGCTATATTAGGAAATTGTGATTGTACTGTGAATGCAGGTGATGGGATTAAAGTATATGCGATTATTAGGTGTACTAGATATGGATATATTACTAATTGACCATATAGTGAGTTACAGTTATTTATTGGTAATGAATATGCTGTTACACTGTTATTACCTACATTAAATATTGAGTTTACTGTAATATTGATAGTCCATTCTACTGATAGGTTATCATTTGTTGATGATTGAAAATTTCCCGTTACGAATGCTATCTTATATAATATTGTATTACCTATTACTGCATATAGGTCGATTTCGTCCGAATTAAAATTGGTAGTGAATATTGCCTCAAATGTTATCGATAATTCTCCTCCGTTTTCTATAATTGATGCTATTTTTGCTAACGATATTGCTTGTGGCACACCGTTTTGTCTTGCTATCATTGCTATCCCTGTAGGAAAGTTAAAAGTGAAAGCCTGTTTAGATGAATAACTATAATAATAATAATTACTCTCATATCCATTAATTAAGATTGTCTGTAATAAGGATTTATATTCTGCCGATATTGTCATGAACTCCCACCCGTTGTTTTTGTCTCAAATTGGTTTACTACTGTTGAATTACCGTATGCAGTAGATATTTTTAAGGATACATATTGGTTTATTGTCCCACCATAATAACTATATGCTATTACTAACAGTCCGTTATTTGTTGTTATTCCTATATAGATAGGTACATTTGAATATGAACTAGATACTTGTCCGTTGATTACAAAGTTTACTTGTCCTTTACCGAATCCTACCAGTTTTGATATTATTGATATTTGGTCACTGCCAACATACATTGCATCTATACCTTGAAATTGTGAGGGATTAATTAAATCAAGTACCTGTGATTGAGGGAAAGTTGGGTTTTGTCTTAATACTTTATTCCATGATGGTACTAGGAATAGTCCGAAGAAATATAACATCGGTGCTACTAACGTTTTAAACGTAATAACTTTTGTGTATTGTGATAAAACATTAGTTGTAGTATAACTCGCTCCGGCTATTATAGTTATCTCATACTCTATATTCAGATAGTCATGTTCACTTTTCGATAATGGTTGATTTAATTGAATATCTGCGATTTTATATAGTAATGCCGATTGAGTTGATGCCCATATTTCTATCTCGTCAGTAACGTATGTAAATGGTGATGCATCTGTTCCACTATATCTTATTGTGAGTCTTTCTTCCTGACTTGCGTCAACTATATCCGTCACATTTATCGATGTTATTGTTGTTCTTGATACTGTAACGTTATTATTCTTCATTATTGCTATTATTTGATATGGTGCAATTGTTGTTATCTTATTTATTGATGATGATTCAACAGTTACTACACCGTTTGAAAGGTAATTAAATATTGTTATTAGTACTTCTTTTGATATCATTATTCCACCTCATATGTTAACCCTATTTCTATAGGATAAGTCATTTGTTGTTGTGTTTGCGGTAATTGAACATTTAAAGTAGCACTGAACACATAATCAGTTTTGATTGTTGGTGGTGATATTGTTGGTTCTGGTACATTAAATGTTTGTAATGCTGAAACTGTTAATGCGTTTATTGTTGGTGTTCCGTTTCCTGTAGTTGTTAGTTGTAATATTATAACAAAACCATTTACTGTCAGTCCTGTTCCTATTAACGCTACCGTTCCACTTACTCCATAAACATTGAATCCTGTTATTCCAATATAACTTCTAAATGGGAAAATATTTTGTATTGATAGTCCAGGGACTAATAAATATAGAAATGAATAATTAATATATAGTGATGGTGTATTCTGGAGTTTAAGTGTGAAATATATAGTTACTGCTTCACTTGATGATTTTGAGTAATTTAATCCTATTTCTCTACAAACTAAATATTTCAGTGTTCCGTTATTTTCTGTATATATATCAACTTCATCGAAATTATATGAGTTATCACTTGTATCATAAAATAGGAATTGTACACTGCTAATATCTAATGCTATTTGACTCCCTGTTAGTTTAGCTACTATATTTCCATTATTTTTTAATATAGCTGTTATACCTGTCGGTGGATTTGTTGTAAATGTTGAGCCATTGTAGTAATAATAGTTGAACATAGTAGCTGTTCTATCTTGTCCATATATTATCATTGTTGATACTGCTGATAGGTATTCTTGCGATAATGTCATTTTAGTTGCACCACATTTTGTTTATCAGTCATTGAAATTATTCCTAACTCTACTAGTTTTCTTAACATTAAATCAGGTGTTGATGTACATTTTGTTAACAATCTATATAGGTCATCAACAGCTATATAATCTCCACTATGATAATAAAAATTTAATTGAATTTGACTACATAATAATTCATTTAAGATGCTCAAAAATCAATTTCACCTCCTGTTGGTGTCGGTTGTGGAGTTATTTTTTTCCTGGTATTAACTTTAATTACGACATCACTACTATCATCTGTTTTTACTTCTTCAATGCCTATAATTGGCATATTTGCTAGCTTTACAAAGTCTTCTATAAACTTCTTTTTTAATGGTAGCTTGAGTATCGCATCTTCTGAATATTCATTTAAGTTTATGGTTAGTCCATTCATTAGCTTTATTGGCTCTAATGGTACTTTTGTGGAAATGTACAGGTTTATTTTATCATTTTCAAGTGATATCTTTAGGAATGTCATATCTGTTCCGAACTGCTGAAGTAGTTTTTTCAGTGATATTTTTGCTATCAAATTACCATCGTTATCTATATCACTGCCATGTATACTGTTAAGTATTATCTGTTTTATAATGTTAGAGTCAAGCTCCGGCATTATAACACCCCATAATATACCATTATTGCTAATGACCCTGCGAATTGCATAAACCTAATCGGGTCTCTTTGAAATGTGTCATACAGTCTTCCTAAATATTTCCAAAACGCTTTGACATATTGAAATAGATAGTGTAAACCTAGTTTTATATAATGTGATATTTTATTGCCAATATACCTCAATCCTTTACCGATTTGTTGTATTATTTGTGAGAATATTTTACCTAATCCCGTTAATCCCATAGTTAAAAATAAGGTATCTAACTAAAAAATGTTTTACTGTAATGTATTCCATATAGTGTTATAGAATATGAATGTCACTTGTCCCGTCTGTATTGCTACTTGTTGTATTGGTACTGTTAAATCTATATATCCTCCACTTGCAGTTACAACAATTCCTAAATTATTATATGTTGTTTGAGATGATGTAGTTTGTAATTGATAATAAATCGATATAGAGTTATTATAAAATGAAGGAGTTACTTGGATATATTGTCCGTTATATGTTACATAATACGTTGGTGGTGATGATAAATATCCTAATTTTTGTATTGCGTTTATTGCATATTGTGTATTTTGTAATGGAGTGTTAATAAATGGTGTTTGGTTAGATGGCGGTGAGAAAAATGCGAAGATTAGATATGGTGTGAAATAATCCTGTGGAGATATACCGAATGATATTGTCCATGTTATCTGAAGTGACCCTGATGGTAATGTGATGTTATCTACTTCTGCTATCAGAAAACTTCCTAAAGATGATGAAACATATAACTGTAACGTATTTATTGATGATGGTGCATTAGTTACTATAAATGTGAATATTAATTGTAATGATGTAGATACTTGTTGATAGCTTAATGAACCGGGGTATGACCCTACTAATGTACTATTTGATAATAATTGTATTGTATATGAATAATTTGATATGTTACCTCCTGTTTGAGCATAATTTATTATTGCTTGTATTAATTGCTGATTGACTTGGTTCTTATATCTATAGATATTTCCTTTTTCATCTCTTATTTCAATTTTTCCAATAACTCCTACTTTCACTGTTCTCATTTAATCACCATTATATGTAACAGTTATTGGTATTAATTGCGGTGATGTATAATTGACGGGTATATTTACTGAATATGGATACCAGTCTTTCAAGTTTACTAATGACCAATTTGCGTAACTTTCTCCATTTCTAGCAGTAATAATTACATAACCTATATTAGGTGGTGTAAACGGTAATGTTACTGTTTGTGATGCTATTGTTTTGTTTGTTGTTAAATCTGTTACTGTTATAGTCATTGATGTCCCGGATACTTGTATTGTTATTATAAATATGTCCCCTGCGGTAATCTGAGTCCCGGAGCCTATACCACTACTTGAGAGTATAGTTTGTTTATACCCTGACTCTGTCCACCATGTAACTGAAATCGGTTGTGATGCATATGGGTCAAACTCTACTACTATTTGGTTCCCACTCCCATAAGCTAAATTTCCGTTTGTCATCCCCGATGGTGTTGTTGTGTTGAACATTATCGGAGGGGTTGTACTATATAGACATATTGCAAACCCATCTCCTGGTGGTGATGAACCGGTACTGAAAGTAAATTGCATTATGAAACTCGGTGAGTTCCATAAAAAGTAGAATACGGTATATTGTGAACTTGATGCGGGTACTAATTGTAATGCAAAATTATTTTTGATTGTTGTTACTGAAGGTGTTGTAGTATAATTTATAAATGTAAAGAAATGAGTATTAAGGTAAGTGATTGGATTATTAATGGTATTATCATAAAAGAATGAGTATAAGTATCTACTATAGTTATTTATGTTAAGCAATGCATTTATATTATTATCATCAACGTACAATACCTCAAGGAAGTTAGTGTTGGGTATTATTTGTGGTGGTATTAAGTTTAATAATATACCGGTATTATCTTCAACATATATTGCCCAATTTATTGTAACAACATCATTTATTGGTGTAGTATATGTTATCGATGCTAATGGTCTCTTAAAAAGTGACATAGGATATGGGAATAAAAACGCACTTACGAGTCTAATCGGTGATTGGAATGTTGCTTGGAAAATGAAAACATATCCGTTTTTATATTGTTGTATCGAATATGTTGCGTTGGTATTACCTTCATTTGTTTGTATTATAGGTGTTAAAATGTTTGATGGTGTTGATGTAGTATAAGTTATTAAATTCAATAACGCTGAAAGGTTAACTATTGTATTATGATTTATAACTCTATTTGTTCTAGTATATAATGTTACTTTCCCTTGTATTTTAGGTCGTAAACTCAATTTGAACACCTACATATGGTTCTATTTCGGTCGGGATATATAGGTGTATGTAAATAGGATTAAATGAGATGCTAGTAGTATAACATATAGTACCGTAACCTGAACCACTACTAGTAAAATTGCCATTTCCTCCGGCAATTCCTACATCAAAATATGTTGAACAATATAGGGTATAAATGGTTATTGTTGTATCTGTTATCTGTATGAAGGAATTAGTCGGTGCTTTATTATAATTGTTATAGAACATATCAGTAAATAATTGTGTTGTAATAAAACTTCTGTTAGGGTATTCCATTACTACACCTGCATAAAAAACACCAACACAATATCCTGAGAACAACGAATTCGCATTAGTTTCACTACAAAGGTTACATCCACTATAACAATGACCAACTCCTGTAGCGTAAGCACTTTGAGGTGTTAGAGTCGGAATATATATAATATTACCTGATACTGTAATATTGATAGTGATTATCCACGTCAATGTTAATATCTCATCAGAATTTTTTGTTACAGATATATTCGCGGTAGCTATAGGGATGTTATACCCTGCACTTGTTGTTATTAATTCTTCACTTGTTGCGGTATACGAGTTCGTAGAATTATCTTTAACCGTAAACATTATCATTACGGAATTATTTTCTAAATAAATAGATGGAGTATTAACGAATTGTAGATTTAGTTGTTGTCCTGATGATGTGGTAATAACAATACCTGTCAACTGTTCTTTTTCCCCGGAATAATTTATACCTGACATATACGTCCCAAACGCATTAATTAGGTTTTGTAATCCCGTTGATAGTATAGTATTCCTTTTTTTTATAACTGTAACTTTCTCCGGAATGGTGCGTTTCTCAATTTTAGCTATCAGAAATCCCGACACTTTTGTTTTTACTTTAAGGATTTTACCGTTTAATTTGTTACATGACATATTACGATTTTTGTTAACAAGTTTATTAAGGTTATGTTGTAGTGTAAATATTGTTGATGTATATTTATACATCATCATATTCTATGATGGTGCTGATGAAGAACTAAATGTTGATACGGATGCCGATATCGAGTCGCTCACAATATTCCCTATTTCTAAACATGCTTGTACACTACTTCCTATACCTTCATTTATTGCACCGTTAACATTACTGGTAGGTGCATTATTTGCAGGTGGTAGGCATACAGGTATACCTAATACATATGTTTGAACAGTAACTCCACCTTGGAACTCCACATTTACCGTATCTTGTTCTCTGACTTTAGATATTTTCAATATTGCATATGGCGTTACATAAACATTATGTGTCATGCTAAATGTTGTGAACCCTCTAGTTATTTGTGCAATATATCCTTCTATACTTAATTGGTCAATAGCTGTAGCAGAATTCGGATACGGTGATACTAATTTGTTGTTAATTGTAGGTAACGATGTCAATATTTCCTCATCATTTTCTCTAACTCCGACTATATATTTCTGGAATGTTTGTGGTAAGTTTAGCTGTACATTCACACCTGATTGTTGAGTTGATGAAGGTGTTGTATAGGTTGAGGATACGGATTGGAATGGGTTAGGTATATTGATATTTTGAGTTATACTGGATTTAGGTGGCAATGTTATTTGTTTCCTTTGTAATGCAGTAACGCCGGAAATTTCAGGGAAGAATGAGTTTATAGCGGATTCAGCAATCAATGATGTGAATCCTGCGATAAATGGAGACCCTATCTTTAATAATATGGGTAAAAATGTCCTTTTCGTACCTGCATTCTTAGCCATATTTTCAGCAAGTCTATCCATTGATTTCATTTCCTCAAAGAATAGATTATAAGCTACCACCTTCGGTAATACTGATGCAACTTTAGTTGCAACATATTTTGATGCGTCTTCGGGTATATACATTAAATCATTAAATATGTTACCGACATAATCAACAGCTTCATTGAATAAATTTTCAACATCTGATACAAACGATGTTAATGCATTCAGTATATCACCACCTACAGCTACTAATCCGTTCCATATAGTTGCGAAGAAATTCTTAATGTCACCATAAATACTACCGATTACTGTTGGTAAGTATGATAAAGCAGAACTTATTTGAACGAATCCATTATAAAACCACTGACCTAGAGTACTTAAGGCATCCCCGATATGTACTATCCCACTCCATATCCATTTTCCAACATATTCAAATGCATTCGCTATTCTCTGAAATGCACCGTATATCGCACTAGAAATGATATGAAACGCTTCATAGAAGAATGTTCCAAACGATGTAGCAACTGAAACCAATCCATGCCATATTGCTCCTCCTAGCTGTCCGAATATATCTGTAATGTCATTCCCTATCGCTATAATTCCGTTATATATTCCCTGAGCAATATTCGCTATAGATTTAACAACTCCTTGTATTGCGTTCTCAACTCCGTTTACAATATTACTTCCGAAATTTACCACTCCACTAAAAGTGTCAGACGCGCCACTGAAGAAATTAGTAATATCTTGTTCAATACCACTGATGAAGCTCATGCTAATTTTATATACTTCAAATCAAAATAAAAAAATATGGGAAAAATTAAGGTAAGGGATGAGGTAAGAATAACTATTGTTAAGAAGAATAATGAGAGGAATGAATCAAATAAGAAATAATGTTAAATATTTTTTCCGGGTTAAACCTTTCTCTCGCTATCTTTCTCACTCTTTCTGATAGTTCCTTATACTCCTTCTCTGATAACGATAATGCATACTTTACAGTCTTAATTACATCCTCATATTCATATTCAAACCAATCCTCTCTTTTCTTGTAAGCGGGTATAGGTATGCCTTCTGCATATTCACTAAATGAGTGACCTTTTACAAAAATAGGTATAGTACCTGCTACCATTGATTCAAGTACAGGCAATCCAAAACCTTCAGTATGTGATAAAGCTAGATAGAATCGTGATTGTGCTATTAATTTATACAGTTCAGTCCTTGGTAACGACATAAACTTAATACACCAGTTTTGTCCGTCACATTCATTACTTATTTCGATATATTTTAGTCCTAATTCTTTAGCTATTTTTCTCGCTATCGTCAAACCTTTATGGTCATCTTTAGTGTTATATCCAATTGTGATTACATCATATTTCTTCTCTTTTATACCATCAACTACTTTCAGTTCTTCGGGGTCATAAGGGTGCGGGACTACTTCTATTCTTTTAAATAATTTTGAGAATAATCCGGCATTATATCTCGACGTAGTAATTAATAAATGGTCTTCCTTTCTGTCTATATCCTTAATGTATTGATATGGTGAGTCTCCTCTAATTACACTATGTGGTGACTCCTCATTATCAATTACTCTACATTGTGACCACCATAGGTTTACATCAATGAACTCTATATCTCCGTTACAACCTATCTTCTGTAATACAATATCTCTACTCCTATTTTTTATCCAATTGTAAAATTGAGTAGCTACAATATCAAAACTACAATTAACACATTGTTTGGAAATTATCATAACAACCACTCTCATATACAGATTTTTAATCCATCGATATAATGACAAACTCCATTTAAATTCAATATTCTACTCTGTAATTGGGTATGTATGTATATATCAACCGGATTATTTATATAAAGTGAGTTATTAAGGTAATCATTCAACACTTTCTCCAGTTTTGGTTTCCATGGTAATGGTAAATAAAAATTCGTTGATAGAAAAAATGTTACTATAAAATTTAATGGTTTTGCCTTTGCCGGGATAGCAATTGTAGTAGTTATATTCACGTTTTCCAACTGTTTAAGTAAGTTTTCTATGTTGTTTATCACTACATCACTGTCTAAAAATAGAATATTATCGTCTATTTTTAAAATTATTTCTTTTATCATCTTTGCTATCCTTATCCTCCTGTTGATAATTTCTGTTTGGTAGTCCTTACTGAGTTTTAATCCCGTATCTACATAATGGTAATTAACTCCCTTAACATAACACACTTCTCCTATCGTATATGACCTATCAATGAACACATCTGTTAATTTATTTTTTTCTATTACCTCTTTTAGGTACTGGGCTTTTCCAAGGAACGTCACAATACGTGCCATTTTATTATAATTTTAAACCTAAGGTTTTATGTTTTCCCGACCTTATTGGATACAAATGTTTATATATGAAATGTGATATAACAAATTGTTGGTGTTAAAAAATGGTTCTCGGAGACAGAGATTTAAAATATTATTTGCAGAAGGGTTGGATAGTAGTCGACCCGTTAAAAGAAGATAGTATAAGGGAGAACGGTATAGATTTAAGGGTTGGTGGAGAAATAGCTAGGTTTAAATGTACTGATAAAGTATTTGACCCGGATAACCCCGATTACTCCTTTTTCAAAACAGAGAAAGGAGATGAGTTCATTATAAATCCTTACGAACATGTCCTCCTAGTCACTGAAGAGTATATTAAGCTCTCGAACGATATAATGGCATTTGTAAACTTACGTTCATCATTTGCAAGGTTAGGGTTACTCATCCCGCCTACTATTGTAGATGCCGGGTTTGAGGGACAACTTACGATAGAATTGGTAGGGTCATCATTTCCGGTAAAGTTAAAGAAGGGGCAGAGGTTTCTTCATTTAATATTCGCTAGGACATTAACACCTGTAGAATACCCCTATAAGAGTAAATATCAAGGACAGAAAGGCGTTACACTTATAAGGTGAAAATTTGATGAGTTGGAAAGTTATAAAAAGAGGACTGTTTGTTACTATGGAAGGAATTGAGAGAGAAGGACATAGGGAAGAATGTACTGAATTTATGTTTAAACATTGTATAAATTTTGATACATCTGATTGTATTGATTATTGGTCAACTTGTTGGGAGAAATTTCATGTTAAAATTTTTAATAAGGTAATTTATGAAGGAGAGCATCAATACGATGCAGAATATGTGTATGATATTTCTGAAATGAAGCATTTATTAATTATAATAGGAACATTTTTGATACTTACAATTACCTTAATTCTTAATTTCTTTCCTAATCTCTAATCAATAACTTATTTATATTTCAGTTTTTATTAAGTTAATAAATGATGATTGCCTTAATCCGTGATTTTAATCAAAGTAGTTTCGGAAAACAATCTGAACTCTTAGAGAAAGGTTTAAAGGAATTAGGACACGAAGTTAATTCTTTCGATAAAAATAAGACTACAAAGGCTAATTTACCGTCAGGGTTTGATGATTATATCTACTATACTATTTTTGATACGGTTTTATTTTGGAAGGGGATTCCTCATTACGGTAAAAATATTGTTTTTGAGGTGTCTGATACCGATGCAATATCTTATACTGCCTTATACTTCTTCAGACAACAACCCGTGGATAAAGTTGTTGTCCCATCAGATTGGGCTAAACAGGGGTTCTATACACTCGGGATTAAAATACCTCAACCTATTCATGTCATTCCTCATGCATTAAACCCCGATATATTCATATATTCACCTAGAGAAATGCCCCATCCTTGTGTACTCGCGATTTTGCCTCACAGTTGGGATAGGAAAGGAGGCGATATTGTGGTTAAGGTTTTCCGTGAGCTGATGAACTCCGGTTACCGTTTTTATCCGGTTATACTAGTTTCAAATATGCTTGAGGAAAGGATAAAGGGGATGAATGCTATAAAGACCCCTCTGCCAGACCCCGAATTTTACAGCATCTTTAGTGGATGTGATATCTTGTTCTACCCCGTGAGAGGTGGTGCTTTTGAGATTCCTGTTATTGAGGCTTTAGCTTTAGGATTGGACGTTGTTGTCACCGAAAAAGGTGCCTGGAGTGAATGGATAATTGACAATAATGACGTTTATTGGATTAAAGTAGCTAAAAAAATTAAACTATGGTACACCAACCCGTTCCACGTTGGATATTTCATTGACCCCGACCCCGAAGACGCGTACCGGAAACTGGTGACTGCATTAGCTAACTGGTCACTTGACAAGAAAAAAGAGAACTTAGAAAACCGTGCTATACTTTATAGGGAAAGGTATAACTATCTACGTATCGCAGAAGAATGGGAAAAAAGAGTGTTGTGACCTACAATGGACTTGGGTATTTACTATCTAATTTCAACTTCATTTTACATTATTACTATAGCGTATACTCTATATAAATTAAAAAGGGTAATTGACACACAACATGAACAGGACATAAGAAAAGAATTCGAAGAATATGTTCATTCTGAACAATTTAAGAACCTCCTGATTGAGGCAATAAATCAGAGCAACTTGAACAAGAAACTTAATTTAATCGTACTAGCTCTTTGTACGGACGTACATGAATTAAAGAAATCGAAAATGTGTCAAGAAGGGTTATGAAAAAAATACTTTTAACTTTTCTAAATACAGAACTAAGAGCTTTTTTAGAGACCTAGGTAACTTAAAAACGAACCTACGAATGGGAGAGAACTCGCAAACTTAGTTATCACACCTACAATTATACCTGCAACGGCAAGTGCTACGAAGATATCGGCATTTTGTGCTATGAAGTTCGCTATTCCGTTTAAGAAATTAGTTATGGCACCTACTAATGATGTTACCACTGATGTTAAACTGGATGCTATATTTGAATAGGACATTTGGTTGTCCCCAGAATTAGAATTTGTGTTTCATATAAAATTTCTATTGGATACAATTCCTCTATATCTTAAGGTAACATCCTCCTCCTGAATCTCCGGGTATTGTCTCGTTTGTTACTGTGAATAGGTTTTTATTAAGTATGAAAAGGTCTTTTCCGAGCCTCACCATACTTTCTGCATATGTTGAAACCACTTTACCGTATATCCCTCCCGTATTATATCCCAAAGTTTCTATCTTCGCGTCACGTTTTACCTTAACTCCCGGTATCCTCGAACAACCCGTAACTATATTATCTCCTACACGCAAACCCATCGATACTACTCCTAATAATTTTCCCGGTGGTGTTGTTAAAAGTGAGTTATAAGTTAAAGGTATTATTTCCATTATATCATACTCAATTTCATATAGGTTCCTATCTCTTAGCCATGCAGATGGTGTATATATTGATGGTTTAAACCTTACTGTAGTTAAGCCGTGGTTATGATAAAGTTTCATCGGTACGTTTGGTATTGTGTACATTGACGTGATATAAATCATACCTACGTGCCACGCTGTATAGTATCTGTGGTTTTCATCAACGGCATAACTACCTGTCCCCGTTACAGTCTCACCGAGTGGATAACTAACTCCTAATAGACCGTTA
>OGCG01000681.1_pt1 | contig 19818 bp, 49 predicted proteins | sample 1570061 | NCBI WGS metagenome assembly OGCG01 (sample SAMN06268698, study PRJEB24515) | hot springs metagenome | isolation source: Joseph's Coat, Yellowstone National Park, Washington, USA | place: USA:Joseph's Coat, Yellowstone National Park, Washington, USA
TCTGATTCTAGTCTATTATTTTTTACGTTATAGATTAACATTTCTGGAGGGTCAAACACAATTCTGTATTTCTCATCATCGCTTAAAAACTGTATTTTGTTAAAGTATTTACTAGCAAAATTAATTTTTCTGGTAGGTTTACCTTCAGTAATTGGTAATGTTCTTATGTCAAAATCATTACAATCCAAAAAAATTATAGTATAAGGGTCAACTGTAAATACGCCTTTTATTGGAGTAGTTATTACACCATTTCTTTCGCCTAGTATTAATCTTTTTAAGGATTTACCACTTATCATAATTTCGGGGTACATTTTTACCAAAAGAAGATAAGAAAGGAAAAAATTTAAGCTTTTCATAAACTCAGAAAAAGAGAAGAAGAGAATTTGATAGTCTTTTTTCAAGTTCCATTTTTCCTACATTAAAGTCACAAGACAGTTTATAGTACATTAAGTCACCTGTTAACATTCCGCATTCATCTATTTTTACATTAAAATAATTTTCTAGAAGGTATTTATAAATAGAGGTTTGGATGAAAGCATAATTAAGACTTTTTGAGGTACTTTTAATTTCTAGGAGGACTGTTTTACCATTTTGTTGATAGATTACATCGGGAGTAAAACATAATCTGTAAACTCTATCTTTTATTTGGTAATTAATTATGTGAGTGGTTTCTAATTCTTGGATTTTTAATTTTCCTTTTTGTTCAAGTCTTTGGAGGAGAGTTTCCAAAGCAAAATGGTATAATTTACCACGTATAAAGGCGTTGTTATTAGCGTCAGAATACTCATTTTGTAGAAGTTCGGTAACATGAATGCACGCATTATCAAATTTATCACTATCATTTAATTCAAGGAACAAATCTTTTTCTAAATCATTCTGTTGACTCATTAGTCTCACTTTCTTGGTTTAGTTGTTGTTCAACAAATGCATCCATGTATTTGATTTCAATTCCCATCAATTTAAGTAAATCTTCTGCTTTCAATAATGTCACCATACTTCTCATCAGTCTGTTATAATAAAACCTATTTATTACACTTTCATCACCATACTTTATACCATAAAAGATGGGGCTTGGACTAACAACATCAAAGAAACGGTATTTTTCACTATCAAAATAAAATACAAGTTCATGTTGATTTTCGTAATCATCTGGTACTTTTTTTATCTCACACAATAAAGGAAAAGCATTACAATAGCTGAGGATACTTTTTATTGTGTTTTCAAGTGTAGGAGCAGTTTTTCCTATTCCTTCCGAGGGTACATACTTAGGTAAAATTATTTTTTTAATTACGTATTTGGAGTACATACTTCTCATTTAATAGTTTTGTTGAAAGTTTATAAATGTTTTTATCAAATAAGATACGGTAAGGTATGCTTTTAGATGATGTAGAAAATGCCTTGGATTTAGATGTTAATGTTATTACTAGAGAAATCAAAAAAACAAAATTATGTGAACTAAATTATTCAATTAACATTGGAAAAATCGGGATAAATTATTATAAAAATCATCCATACTTATTTTCAAAAACATCAATTTTTGTAAATAGAAAACCTTTCACAACAAGTTCAAAACATGTTTTATACGGAACACAACCACTATTAGTTAAAAATTCGCCTTTAAAAATAAAATGTAATGGAAAAGAAACAAAAATAGGTTTTATCAATAAATTTTTTTATCTTCATTTACCAGATTTTGTTGCTACCCAATTATTAAAAATTGGAGGTAATGTTATTGCTGTTGAATCTAAACACATTCTTGATTTTTTTAAAAATGATCTTATTATTTCTTCTCATGATTATGAAATAGCTTCCCCATACTATTTATTAAACTATGAATTCGAATACAATGAGAAAGCTAATGATTTAGCGGAAATAATAGGGGTTTTTGATGTTTATAAACGTGGTTTAATTAATCAAATTAGTCAAGATTCTCTTAAGTATTTCTTATACCCTTATGTTTCTTTAGTTATCTATAAAGTTACCCATACAACTCTTTATCCTTCTATTATTAAGACGTTGGTTAACCACGTATTAAATAAGGTTAGAAGTAAGGCTATTGAAGTTTTAGAAGAATACAGTGAAGATACTATTGATAAATTATACAACAAGATAGATAAATTTGGGTCATCACTAATTCTTTATTAACTAAGTTAAGGTATGGTTATGGGTTGGGAAATCATAAAATTACTTATTTTTACAATAATTTCAATTATAATTTTATTCTTTATAGGTAGAAAAATTTTAAGGTGGTTAAACAGTGCTAGACTTCCTACTTGACATAGACATCATAATCAATCTTTATTTTATTTTTTCTAAAAAACTCAGTCCAATAGATTCATTAATAATGACCGGTATAACAACAGCTTTATTTTATGTGTACATAACATTTAAAAAGAAAAAAACTAATTCAAGTTCTCTTTATTAAAGAATAATTCCATCAATTTTTAAAACAATTTTTCCGGTTTCACAGTCTTTAAACGTCAAGAAAACTAAATCCATGTTTACATCGTATGTTTTGTTATCTTCTAACCTTTTTACCAAATTAAAACTATTACTTATTAGTATTGTTTTTGGTGTAGGGGTTTCTTTTATGTTACTATAGATGTAGACTTTTAGATTAGGATAGGAGACAAATTTCATTTGGTATCCTTCAAAAACTAAGACTCCACTTTTTGATCTAAAAAACCTCTTTATTTGTTTTCCCGTCATTTTCATTTTCGGTCAAAAAAAGAAAAGACAAAGAAGTATTTAAACTTTATGAAAAAATCAGTAACTTGTTTCTCCTTCTATAACAAGTTTCAGCTCATCCGTTTGAGAGTCTCTAAAGATAATGAACCTTCCTACTATTTCTATTTTGTATTCTTTATCATTTTCTAACATTTTTATAAGATCAAAATTTTTACCTATAACTATCTTTTTTTCTCCCATCTTTTTACTTTCTTCATCATAATGGTAACTAATCTTCATTGTTTTGCAATTAACAAACCTTAAGGTTTGCCCATCAAAAATAACAACACCTTTGGGAGAATTAAATAATTCCTTTGCTTCTGAACCGATTATTTTCATTTTAGGTCAAAATAAGATAACTAGAAAAAAGTATAAAAACTTTTGGGTTAAAACCTCATTTGAATACCATCAATAAACAACTTTAGATGTTCATGGTTTGAATCCCAAAACTCAAGACCAACAAAAGAAAACTCAAGTATGTATTCACGGTCATCTTCTAATTCTTTTATTAAATTAAACATGTTTGAGATAAAAACAATTACTTTATTTTTCTTTTCATGACAACCAGATAAATACTTTACTATCATGTCATCAAAACTTACAAATTTTAATCTCTCACCATCATAAGCTAATACTCCTTGTGATGAATTTATTAAGTTTTTTATGTCTTTTCCTAAAACTTTACAACCCTTTGGTTTGGAAAAAATAAAGCCCATTTTAATACCCTTCTCCTTTTATTGTTAATTTAATTTCTCCTGTTATAGGGTCTCTCACAAACAAATAATTATTATCAAATTCTATGATGTAGGTATAATCATCATCTACTATCTGTTTTAGATTTTCAAAATTATTAGATACAAAAAAGACCGGTTTTACAGCTCTCTGTTCACAACTTATAGCTTTTATTTTCATGTTTGGATAAGAAACAAAAAATAATGAATGGTCTTTAAAAATCAAAATCCCTTTGTTTGAGGTAATCAAATTTTTTATTTCTTTTAAAGGTAATGTGCATCCGTTTAGTCTTTTTCCATTTAATTTAATTCCACCTTTCATAGGTTAGGTGTTGTTTTCTGCTTTTTTAAATTTTTCTAGAAAGAAGTACCGGGTATAGACAATACTAATTTACCTGTTTCTTTATCAAAGAACTTAATACAATCTTCACAGAAAACTAAGATGTAATCTTTTGTTATGTCAAGTTTGTTCACTTTTTTAAAATTTTCACTAACAAAACCTACACACTCAACAGCTTCATCTGGAACCTCCATTACTCTTACTTCTAAGTATCCACCATGTGGTATAAAACATAGATTTGATTTTTTATAAATTAATGTACCACTGTTAGAAGATACTAAGAACTTGAATTTGTTACCGTTAATAACAGTTGCATTTATTTCTTTTCCTTTATAATTCATAGTTCCCATCTTAGTAAGCTTTTTTAGATCTTAGACTTGTACCACTTTTTACAATAACACTTTTATTAGTTCTAGGTTTTACAAATAATTTACCGTATTTCTGAAACATCATGTATACAGTACTATCATTTAATTTTTCTAGATCTGATGGTGTAAAATAATACTTGTACCCATTGAAATAAATAGTATGGTCTGGACTTTGGTTAACTAAATCTTTTAACTCTTTACCGGTTATAAAAACAATTTCCGAATTCATAGGACTTCACTTTCTTGTAATGATTTTATGTATTTAATCTTTTTGGCAAACTTTTGCATTAACTCTATAAATTTCTCTTTTCCTTTTAACCAATGATTGTATTTTTTCATGTTTTCTTTGTATTTATTAGGAACATAGGGAACTGGTGGTGTTACAGAATAATGCTCTAATTCTTTATCTTGACTAACATCATTTGCTTCAATACACATGTCTATTACTTCTCCCGTTTCTTTATTTATTAAATAAGGAGGGTCACAAATCTCACTCATCTTTTTCACCTTTATTTATCTTATTCTGAAAATAAGGAGTTAATGATCTCATAAATTTCATTATAATTAATAGCTGAAAATCCGGGTCATTTATACATTTTTCCAATTTGGATAATAATTCAATACACTCATCTTTCATTATTTCACCTCTTCCAAGATTAGTTTATAGACATTATTAATTGAATTTATTAAATGACAAAAAGCCCATTCTTTTTCCATCGGTTTAATGTCTTGACCTATAATCTCAATACCTTGTGGTTTACCTAAGTTATTAGGACATAATGACCTAAATCCTTGTAATTCTGTATTTTTAAGTTCGTTTTCAGTTTCGTAAATTTTTATAGTGTATTCACCAAACTTATAGATCTTCATAACCACTCACCATCATTAGAGTTGTTATTACTTGATACGTTTTGGCTATAACTTTCTTCTTCATTATTTTCTTTATTTCCTGTAAATAAACTTAAAAATGGAGAGAATGTAGAGAAAAGTTTAGAAACTTCTGGTGATTTTAACAAATCTATTAACTTATCTATCCATGATGGACTACTCATAGAAGCCAATTGCTTTGATAATGTACTTACTTGTAGAGAACTTTGACCTATTAAGTTAAGCTGTAATGCAAACCATTGTGGTAGTTTAATAGAAAGTAAATCTAACATCGCTAATACTTGTTGACCAGATACAAATTTTAATTGATAAGTAGCGATCATTTCTCTTGCAAGAAGATAAACAACATCTATAGGTTTTAGTCCTTTTTGTTTTGCTAACTCCTCAATAAATTTAAGTTCTTCATCTGTAAAAATCTTTTTTAATCTTTCGCTCATGTCTGGTCATCTTTTTTGTCCTCTTTTTGATTATTATTTTTCACAGTTTTAATAGCCATTTCTGCTTTTTCTAAAGCGTATCGTATTAACTCTAAATCTTCCTCATCAAAACTAATTTGAACTGGTACTTTATTTTTCAATAACATTCCTGCTACAATTAAGTATTTGGTTTGTCCATTTTCTTCAAGTCTTATCGGTATAACAAAACTTCTCTCTGCCTCACTTAATGTTTTAAACTGATTAACAATTTCTTTAGGCATAAATTTTTCAAACATACTTATTTTCTTTTTAACGTCTTGCGGGACTAATGAACCCTGAGGCATGTGTATGATAAAAATTTTAAATCAAAAAAAGATGTATGATTTAGGAATGTTTTTAAGTTATTTTTTCTTATTTTTTATCATGGTATCGGTAGATGACGTAATTGAGTTAGCAAGAAAAAATGGATTTGAATTTGTTATAATTTTTTATGATAAAAATGATCAGATCAAGATGGCTATGGGATTAAACGGTCTAACTAAAACAATTAACGACGTTATACTATCCTATTTAAATCTTATAAATGTGTTTGGTGTAAAACATAGAGTAGAATTTTACAACGTAAATACCAAACAACAAATAGATTTTATGGACATACCTATGTTCTTTGCAATAGAAGATAATGTAGGTACTACTATAAGACAAGGTGGATACATGTGACTGTTGAACTTACTTTTTTAACCACAACATTTAATGGGTCTTATGATAGGTTAGCAAAAAGACAACAAAAAGTGTTAGCAAGAGAAGGGATTATTAGTGAAGTTATTACATCTGCTCACACATCAAGACAACCAATTCACGGAAAACACATTCTGATTTACTCTACATTTAATACTATTCCACAAATTATAAAAATTTATGACTTAAAACCCGATAATACAGTCTTTTTAGCAGATTCGGCTTTAATAACAATACCTTATTTAACAATAAAAGAATTAATTAAAAAAGGGTATCGTATCTATACTGTCTCTCAATTTAACAAGACAAACTTTGAATCATTTGGAATAGAGATAAATTATGTACCTCATTTTGTACCCGATCCAAATCCTTCAAAAGAGATTCTTAGACGTGAAGATAGAGACATAGATTTTCTATCAGTTGGTATTAATGAAAGAGATTTTGACCGAAAAGGAATCTATTGGAATTGGTTAACTGAAATTTTTGGATTTAGAGCCGTTAGGATTTGTAAGAACTTATGTTATGGAAAGTCATTTGAAGATGTACCCGATGATTTTCTTTATGGACTGTATAAAAAATCAAAATGGTATTTAGCTATGAGTCATAGTGAGTCTCCTCATTTACCTTTAATTGAAGCTTTTGCATTCGGTACTCCTACTATTTTTCTTTATGCACATGAATTTATGTTTCTGGGAGTTGATAGAGGACTGCCCGTTTCGGTTAGTTTTGTAACAGTAAAAGGGAGAAAAAATTTCTGGTTTTATGAAATTGATCCCGAAAGTTTTGTAGATGTAATTGCTAAAGCATACCAAATAAGTGATGAGGAATACAATACATTTTCTCAAAATGCCAGATCTCTTTTTGAAAGTGAATTCAAGATGGAAAATAGACTTAAGGAATTTAAGAGTCTTGTTGAACTATGAACAATAACCCCCATTTAAAAAAACTTCATGTGTTTCTTAGAAATTGTAAAATTCAAAAGAAGTATGACGTTAATAATTATTTTTTAATTTATCTATTATGTAATAATGGTGAAGTTGTTGTTATTGAATGCAATAAAAATAATGAATGTATAGAAACTGTCAGAGTAAAGCCAAGATAATTTTTTTGTTTTATTAAGGTATGGAAATCCTTTTTGCATTAGTAGGAATCAATCTATCAACTACTGTATTTACATTATTTGAAGTTATTAGATTAGAAAACGCTATAGACCACATGATTAATTCCTTGGCTTCTGTTAGTGAGGAAGATGAAGAAAGTGGTGCTAAAACATTTATGTAAATTTAAGGTATGCAGGTACTAGGTTTTGGAGGCGTGTTTATTGAATTATTATTTGCTGTTGTTAAAATTGCTATAAAACAAATTATTATGATAAGTAAAATAGAAATTAAAGGAGCTATTAAATTTTTGTTTGATACATTACTTTTTTTAGAAATGGCTATACAACGTATTATTCATACTTTTAGGAGGTGAAAAATAATGGAGTTTTTTGGTATGGGTGACGGCTCAACTAAAATTATTGTTAGAGCTTTAAATTATCTCACTAGAGTAATAGATTTCTTTGTCTTTCATTTATTAAAAGGATTAGGTAAATTTATTGAAATTTCATTTGAATTTATGATTAAGTTAGTTCATCAGATTTATAGATTCATAAGACGATAAAAATGAGTCAAAAACTTATAACTCTTCGGTATGACCGAAAGCCACAATTAGAAAGAGAAAAGCAAAAAACAAAAACACAACTTCCTATTTTGTATGACCAAAAACCACCTACAATAAAAATAGCAAACAAGCAAATACCCAAAAACCATAACCACCAAACAAAACTAAAAGAAATAACTCCTAAACCTTTGCCTAAAAATTTCCAACCAAATCAAAATGTTGTGTATACTCCTTCCACAGAAAGAAAACCATTACCTAAAAATCCTCAACCAAGTCAAACTATTGAGTATAATCCTTCTACTGAAGGAAAATTAATACCTTTAAATCAAACAAAAACATTTCCTAAACCAAAACAAAGTATTGAGTATAATCCTCCCATTGAAGGTAAATTGATTCCTCTAAAAAAAGAAATACCCACAACACAAAAAACTGTTGAAATACCTCTACAAGAACAAGTTATTCCAAGTAGAATAGTTAAACAACCAAATCAACCTTTACCACCTGCTCAACCGAATCTTATTACTAAAAAACCAGAAATTTCTCCCCAACTTCAAACACCAGAACAACCTACACAAATTATTCAAACACCACAACCAGTAACCGTATTCCAACCTTTTCCTGTTTTTCAACCTCCTTTACTCAGTAAAGAAGAGTATGTTTCACCAGTATACGGTTTAGGTTTCTCATCAAATGAAAGGTATAGAACCCGTTATGCCCCTTCTCTTTCTGAAAAAATAAAGAATAGGTTGAAATACTTATTTGAACCCATTGTTTCAAACGTTTCTTATAGAGAAATAGGTCATAAATACATTTTTAGTCCTACACAAGGTTATAGACAAAGGACTAATTATAGACCATTAAATTATAAAGAATTTGTTACAGACCGTGATTATGAGCCGGTTTTAATTGAAAACACTCTTCATGATTTTTCTCCTCAAGAAATAGAAGAAATGAGTTATGCCCCTCAAATCACACAGGAAAGTTATCCAGTTTATAACTATTCTGTTTATGGTTTACCAGATACTTATGTTAATGATTATGCTCCAATTCTTCATCTTAGATTAAAACCTATTACTGATTTTGAAATAAAATTAAGACCTAGAGTTATTAGCTTTAACCACTCTTACCAATCTTTGCTAAATAATCTACTTAATAAGGTGATCTAATGTTTTCAAGACTTGCTTATAACCCAATTATTTTAAGAAAAGGAAGAAGAAATTTAATAAGGTCAATTAATTATTCTCCTTCTATTTCAAGAGAATTGTCTCCTTACCGGGCAATAAAATACGCTCCCATTAGACTTTCGGAAGCGTATGGTATTTTTAGACCTGTTTATGACTATTCTCCTTTTACTTTTAGATCATTATCATCCGATTACGCTCCACAAAATTATAATGTTCAAGGATTTTTCCAAAAGTATGCCCCAATAACAGAACATGATTTATACACACGTTATGCCCCTTATTCTAATAGGTCATTGATTTATGAACCTATTATTGCATCTAAATTCAAACCACAACCTATTGTTATTAGTAATGCTCAAGCATTAAAAGATTATTATGACTATTTAATAGAGTTATTAACTATTTTAGAGTGAATAAGGTATGATGGGCTTTTCCATGGATAGTTTAGACGCTTTGGATGCTTTTATGGGAGTAGTACTTCTAGTAATTACTTCCGGTTTTGTAAACAGTTTATTGCAATACTTTAAGATAAACATTTGTCAAAGTGCAAGGTTAATCCAAGCCGGTGTATTATTTCTTTTATCGGCGGTCTTTGGGTCATCTTTCGGAATAGTGTTTTCAATGATAGAATTAGTGATCGGTCTTGCTGATTACTTAGCTGAAACTAATCCAACATTTGCATGGCTTGATCCTAATTTAGCTTAATAAGGTGATAAAAATGATGGGTTATTTCACATCCCCAATCAATGTTGGTGTGGAATCATTTAGCCAAGGTGGATTAGAAAACTTTGGTATAGGTTTATTTATGTTAATACTTGCAAACGCATTAAGTTATTTAATTGTAAAATCTCTTGCAATTCCTGCTTATTATGGAAGGTTTATTGGTGGTCTGGTTATACTCTTCTTTACAATTTTAATAAGTTCATCAACAAACTTTTCCTATAAATTTAAAGCAAGTTTATTATTCGGATTAGGAGAAATTATTATGGGAGCTTTAACTATAATAAATGATAGAATTAGTACATCATTACCACTATTAGTACCAGATCCTGGTTGTCAAGGTGGTAGTGTATGAACCCCTATTTCTTCTCCATTGTTATTTTGTTAGCCCTTATTGTTGAAACAATTTTATACATTAAACTTTACACCAGTCCTAATAATCCTTACAACATTTTCCAAACCCTAACTATTAGTTCATAAATTTATAAAACATAGTAAGATGAGGTCTATGACAGAGTTTGTAACTTTATTCAAAGACTTCATCTATACTTTAGTAGCGTTATCATTAGCTTATGCCGGCTATTCAGTATTTGATAGATACATGGAAAGAGCCGAAAGAAAAGAAATAATGAAATCTATAGCCGATGCTCACACCACAGCAGTCACTAGTATGATGGGTATACATTCAACATCAACAGTAAAAGAAGCAATTCAAAAAGAGGAAGAGAAAACAACGGTTTCTAAATAACATTAAGATGTGTACTACTGCAGATCTATTACCAAAGTAGTTTCAAACCTTGGAGTTTTAACACTCTGCTTAGATGATTATAAATTTGACCACCAAAGTGAAGGTTTTGTTTTAAGTAATCCCGGTTTTTTCTTTCAAGCCGTAAAAAAATCTACTCCATGTCCTTTCAAAGTTTCTCTCCTTCTCTATTCTTTTGACCTTTGCTTAATACCCATAAAAAAACCAATAGAAATAACATACAGAAATGGAGACAAGTATGAAACAATTACGTTATTACCATAACTTTTTATGTTTTATACTTTATTTATTCTCATGAAATTAGACTTAGTAGACCTCATCTTAAACGAAGTAAAAACAGCAAGACCTATTGTATTATTTAAAGTTTTTAGACATGATAAAGAAATTAAACGCCTTCTAGGTGTAAAAAAATTAAGAAAAAGGATGTTTTATGACATAAGTAATAATAAATTTATTATTAAGGGTAGAGGAGACCTTGTTGTTATGGATGAAAAAAGTGCTAAAGAATTAATTAATCGTATAAAAGAAAGAATAAGGTATGTTAAAGAGGTTCACTAACCGTTATGTTTATTATGGAATACCTCCAGAATCAAAGCACATGTTTTATAATAATTATCCCTATGATGATCAAATAATTAATGAAATAGCTTACAGAATTCTTACTAGAATTGAACTCTACAAACCGGAAACCGAAATTGAAATTGCTCCTGTAACAAGGATGAGACTGAGTATTTAAGGTGACAATAAATGCTTCTTTTTCTAAGTCTAACTGCTTTTTTCTTATCTTTAGCCGTATACTATCTTTCCTTTAGATTTCCTAACTTCTTGGTATTTATGAGTATTTTTGTTAATGTACTGGACATTCTTATTATTTTGTGGAAATTTGGTGGACTGGAGTTTTTAAAGAATTTAAGTAAACAATCCTTTTGATTAGTATTTAAAGGTCATTAAGGTGATTTCTATGGGTCATAGACAAGGTGGTCATAGAACAAAAACACTTTCATTTCCTAGTAATTGGAGCGGTAAATGGTTATTTAGGTCTATAATAAATACTCCAAAATGGCAAATCAACAGCATTTTGAACTCATACAAGTTTAATGAATGGATTGGTTATCTAAGTAGTTACTTGAACGGATTAAAATTGCCTGAAAGAACATCACCAGAAGAGAATTATGTTAGGTCTATGGTAGTAGGTATAAAGGTTTCTCAAGCTAGTAAAGAGTATGAGAGTGCTATGAATAAGATACCTGTTGAAGATAAAGTGAGATTGTTAAAAGAAGAAATAGAAACACCTATAGTTGGAGACATGATTAAAACTTTAACTGAGGCTACTCTACCTACAACTTTAAACGTATCTCCTGTTTCATTAGTTAATGTAGAATCACCAGGAGAAACAGTTGAAGAGAAAGGAAAAGAAATACCTGTGGAAATTTTAAGCTAAATAAGGTGATAATAGATGGGAAGACATAGAAAAAGTAAAAAGAACATGGTTCAAGTTTCACCAGATAGCACATTTAATTATGTTTCTGGAATTTTAACCGGTGCTAATAATTACATTACCGGTTTACTTGAAGGGGCAAACATGTATAATGCTTGGGTAACTGAAGAGATGACTTTAGAGGGTACAGAAATTGGAGAATACAAACCAGATTCATTAAATCAATTTTTAAAGGAATTAAAATCTACCGATTATGATGATTACATTAGACTTGTAACAGATCCCTATAGTTTCTTAGAATCTATAAAAAGGACTAATCCTGCTAACTATTCAAGCCTTATCAACAAAATTAAGTCTGTAACAAATTATGGAAGGTTATACAATACAGATGTAGCAATGATAAAAGCAGGTAAAGCCTATAGAGAACAAACCCCATCATTGATTAAGAGTAAAAACATTCAAAGTGGACTTAGCTTACTTCAAAACTATGCTCCATCTTCAACACAAGTCATAGACAAAATAAATGGTATTTTAACAAGTGGTATAAAAGTAGAATAAGGTGAGGTAAATGTTTGGGTCTAAATTTGAAGATTTAAGTCCAATAGGTTTAATTTTATTTGCTTCTATCTCAGCTTTAGCGTATGACATGTTGAAAGGAATAACCACTAATAAATTTGTTATAATAGCTATAGGGATTGCCTTAATGTTATTCACAACCGGGTCATTGCAAACAGTAGGTTTAGGTATTACAGCTTTAGGTGTATCTAGACTCATTGAAAAAGAAGTAGTTAAATTAGAATCTTCATAAGGTGAGAACATGACAACCTATTTACCTATTCAAACAAGTCCAAACGTTGTAATAAGAAATGCAGAAGAAGGTTCCGATGTAATTTTCACGGCAATAATTGCAGGTGTATTATTATACTTTATCAACAATAGCTTCTTAAATAATTTCCCTGCCTATGTAAGTATAATAGCAGGTTTCTTAATGACTGCTTATGTAGGCAATTACCCAATACTAAAGAACTTAGGATTTGTGTTATTAGTTGATGGTATCTATAAATTGATAAAACAATACATAGTTGTATCAAGTTAACCTTTTTTTATTTCATAAGGTATGAACTATAAGACAATTCTCTTTTATTTTCTAACTTTTGTTATAGGTGTTGTTGTAGGCAAAACGTTAAAAATTAATGTAAAAAAAGGAGGTTGTCCAATTCCTCAATCAAAATTAGAGGAAATTAGAAAAAAATTAAATAATGACAGTTCAGAAACTTACTTGTAAGTGAGATTTATGTCCCTCACAATTCTTAAAAGCCCATCTTTTCTTTCGTTCCTTATTATCTTGTTAGTTATGATGACAATAAGTACAGTCACTTTATTGATTGTTTCTAATGAAAATTATAATACTGGAAATAGTGAAGGGGGTAGTAATAATACTGGAGGAAGTAGTGGTGGAGGTGGTGGAGGAGGTGGAGGAGGTAAACCACCAGTAACTGAAAACGTGAGTGAAAATGCATCTTAAAGAAAAGTTATTAGAGAAACTTGAACAATTTGCTATTTCTTTAATTAAATTATGGTATGTTGACTTATCTATTGCAATAATAGGTTTTGCTATCTTCCTTCTTGTACAAAAATTAAGAAAACATAAGGTATGAGTTCTGAAGTAACTACCTATTGCCATGCTTCTATTGCTACAATGTGTGAAAATGATAACTATAAACAATGCCCGTTAAACCTTTTTAATTTTTTCTCTATTATTTGTATTTATTACAAACTTTATTACATGGCAGACATAGGTGCCTGGTTTGTTAATTTGCCCATAATTGTTCTAACACTACCTTTTCTATTTATTTCACTTTTCCTTTATCTATTTTATCTATTAGGTCTTCCTTTGGCTAAAGTTTTTGCTTATTTCTTCCCAACATTAAATCTTGTTTTAATCCAAGCTATTATTTTCTTTGTTATAGGTTTAAGTAATGTAAGATTATCAAAATTATTTAAGGTGAGATAATGAGTAATAACATCACATTTAGATTAGGTAATAAAACTTTATCGATTTCCAAAGATTCTCTTAGTTATTTCTTTTGTCATCTTTTTCCTCCAAGCATAAATTCCATCTCTTCTTTTGTTGTTAATTTGCCTTTTATTTTCCTTTTTATGGGATCATTACCTATTAGGTTTTTCCTCTGTACAGTTGTATCTCTTTCTTCAATTCCAATTTATCCGCTTATTGCAAACCTTTTTCCTCCTTCTACCTTATTTTGTTCTGTTTGTCCGAGTAGTCAATACACATGTTATCAAAACTGCCCATCATGTCAAACATCTATTCCATGTGTAAGCATACCTACACAGTATACCGATTTTTGTAACCAAACATTTTCCTACTGGTCAATTTGGAATACAATTTTCTGTCTATCGGGATCAGTATTACTTATCCTTGCTTACCCATTAATAGAATTTATTAACTTAATAATTTCTCCTTTAAATGTCCAAATTTGCTATACAGTAGACCCAAATAATTGTTTGTATGGAATACAATGTGAACAAAATGGTGATTGAAATGGTAGAAAATTATGAAATAATCTCTGTTGCTCAACCAACCGGTATTGTACAACCACTTTGCATACCAGTCCAACCTTTTGAGCCACCTATTCTTGTATGTCCTTCAGTTAATTTAAAAGAATTTGAAAGTCCTTTGTGTGATTTTCTTCCACCACTTTCTTCAATACAAAATGTATTTGTTAATTTACCATTTATTATGCTATTCTTAATAACATTTCCTACTAGGTTCTTGTATTGTTTAAGTTATACTTTTTTAGCTAATGCCGATCAAGTATTTGATTACATAATTTACAATTTCTTTTTCCCGTTCTTAGATTTTTTAACACAACCTTATAGTTATTTCATCCTTGGTTTTATTGACGCCTTAGTTAATTCCTTCAATAGTCCAAATGTACTTTACGGTTTATTACCCGCATGTATTGAAAACAAATACGTAAAAGAAGCTTATAGAATACTTGGTGATGTGTGGTATGATCTAGGTTTTGCTATCGGTTTTATTTATTTGATAATTGTTAGGTTTGTTAACTTTCTAATTGATTTACCGTGTTATTTAGCAGAATTCACCTTTGAGTTTGGACTTTCTTATTGTGTTACTATTGACATACATACTTGGTCTGGTTGTCTGAGTTTTGAAGTCCAACCTTTTGGTTTTCTACAAAGTATTGTAAACCAATTTATTAATTGTGGTTGTGCATTAGGTACACAGCCGGGCGTTTCTGTTAATCTATACATACCTATAAATTGTCAACCACCTTCATGTCCTTCATACAACCCGTTTCCGTATTGTATGGAACAAAACATCTTATACCCCGTTCAAGGAAATACCCAAGTTTCGCCTCCTCCATTCCAAATACCGTGTGACCAACTTGTTTATGACCTTAATGATTGTGCTGACTGCCTTAATTCTGGTAATTATTGTGATGAATGTAGTCAAACACTACAATACCTTCAACAACAAGGTTGTTCATTCCCATGTTCAGTTGAGTATTGTTTAATTAGTCAAGCTTGTCAAATGTGCAATGAAAATAGTAATAGTTTAGCTTGTCAAATTTGTCAAACAGTAACAAATCTCTGTTATTTGTCTGGTAACATCGGTAATTTACCGTGTTATCAAGACTATACGTCAGAATGTGATTTATGTTATGAAACATACGGTCAAGAATTTTGTAATGAATGTTATGAGTTACAAATTGAATGTAAAATAGAAAAAGCTAATGAAAAATGCCCATACTCATCATCTAGTTAAAAAGAAATAAGGTATGGACACATTAAAATTGGCTTTAATTGCAATTATCTTATTTGTATTTGCTGACCCAAACATAAAAGTTTCTATTCAAATAGGAAATAAATTAATAACATTCCAATCAACAACAGTTTAACATTTTAATTAGTGGTACCAAAAAATAGGTGGTACCTTTAACTTTCTATTATAACCTCAAAAAACCTTGTCTTATTTATTTCTTTTTGAATGACATAAGCTTTATCGTATTTAGATAATTTTGGAATAATAAATTCTCCCTTTTTTAATTCTAAACCACACAACATTTTTATTTCTCTCAATAATACCGAATTTGTAATTGTATTAACAAGACTGCCTTCTTCTTGTCTAAATTCTAAGTCCATACAAAACTCATCCTTATCTTCTTCAACCACAGTTATTTGAGCAGGGTATTCTTCCAACATACTTATGTCGAATTTACTAACCAAATAGGCTTTCATAAGTTAAATTACATGTTCAGTCTTATAACTTTTTCTGTTTTTAGTTTATCCTAAGATGATAATCATGGGAAGCCGGCAAGTAAAAAATTTCAAACATGCCGTTAACCTTGTTATTACAGACCCGGATTTAGGTTGTCCTCTTATAAATGAGTATTACGCTTCTCCTTCAGAAAATGTAAAAAAATACATCACTTTTTTAAAATGTAATTATTGTTACAAACATTGTCCTATGGAATTTTCAGAATGTGTAGACGCAATACGTTATCTTTATTATAATGGTCTTATGTCAATAAATGAATTTAGAACTGTTTTAGGAAGATTTTTGGCGTTAAAAAGAAAGGGGTTATTAAGTTGATAAGCCTAATAGTAGTAGGTGTTATAATTGGGATCTATGAATTATTATTACGTATTGTTAATCATTTACTTTCTAGTAAGACTGGTATTTTGGGAATTGCAGAGAAAAACACAAGAGATAATCATAAGACTAAAAAGAATAGAAAAGAAATTAAAAAACTTAGAGAAGAAATTGAAAAGTAAAAAAGCTTATTAAGTATGAATCTTACTTTTAATTATGCAAGCCGTATACCCTGCAGTTGATTTAATCAAAAAATTGTTTGAAAGCTCTTTTTTAGTTGATACACCTAAAGGTAAAACCTACATAACTCCAGGTAACCTATTCGGTTATAAAGATAAGTACTTCTTATTAGATGATGTTGTAAAAGGTATTTTAGAACTCATAGAGATTAACCATTCTTGGAAAATAGATTTAGATGAGTTACATGACATCCTTTATACTAAATACATAGATGACAATGAATTATTAGAGAGAATTAAGCAAAAGGTTTTTTAACTCCCTATGTGTATTCTTATCTATGCAAAACTACATACCCTTCAAAACCTTCTTAAAACAAGTATTTGATAAAACTTTTTTTATAGTCCATTATGGAAGTAGAGAATACCTTGTACCCTCCTCTGTTATAAGTGAAGAAAAAGGAAAATTTTATAGATTAGATGATGTTAGTGACGCTGTTTCTTCTTCTATAATTTACCAAAAAGAGGAAAATGGAACTGTAGCTTATGTTGATTTGAAAAATGTGAAAAACTGTTTGACAAATAAAGATGTTACAATAGACCAAGTATTAACGGACTTAGAAAGTACCATAGTAGGAGTCCTCTTCAAAAATTTACTAGACACCGCTATAGCCTTAACTAATAACACAACTGAAAATAATAATGAACAGACCAATAATACCAATCAAATTGGTGAATTAAGCCCTATTCACACTGAAGAATCTAATGTAAATCCCATACAACCAAAACCAAGTGAACCACAAAACATGGAAAAGGAAATAGAACAAGCTTTAGAAGAAGAAAAACCTCAAACTAACAATAATAATCAAACCCATACTAATAAAAATAAGAAAAATTACAACATGAGGAATAACAGATACCCAAAAAATGGATACAAAAAGTCCTACTATAAGAAGTATAAAAACAGTCATAAAAGTGATAAGTAATGGATTTTGAAGAATTCCTTTGTGAGTGGTATGACATGTGTGATAAAATAATAGATCTCAACCATTTTTTAGGTGAAAAACCTGAAAGAAAAACTATAACAAAAGAACTTTAATTTTTTCTTTTAGGTGACTCTTTATGAGACTTTGTTTTGATAAAGATCAAATCTATGAAATACCCGATAATTATACCGGATCTTGTGAAGAATGGATTAGAAAAGAAAAAGAGAAACAAAAACGTATTGAAGAAGATTACCAACAGCAGTTCTTGAATGATTTCCCTATCTGGTGGAGAGTTTAGAAGGAAAAACCTTTTTATACTTCTGTGTCTATTTTTTTATTAGTGATAACATGGTTTTGTCTGTTGTATACGTAAAAGGATCAAATCTAAAAGTAGAACATTCTGAAGTCAATAAAATAAAGATAAATGGTTTTTTGAACAGTGTGTCTTTTTCTATTATAAACCATGGTGAAAGTACCTATAACTACTGTAAAAATGTAAAATCTAACCTAACTTTAGGTGGATTAGTATTAAACATAAAGTATAACAGCGATAATTTGGTAATTATTGAAGGTAACATAAAGTATTTTGAAGTTGATAGTGAAGACAAAGAAATCACATTACATTATGAATTGTTAGCTCAATACAACCCTAATTATGACATTGTTGATTATTTAGAATGAGGGTAGTAAAATGGTTCAGTTAGTTATTTTAGTTCTTGGCTCAAACTTAAAGATAGGTTATTCTGATTGTGATAATGTTATTGTCCATGGTAACATTGATAAGATTAAACTCCTAGACGGTTCTGGTGGTGTTACTACTAGAGAACTCTTTCCAGATAATAAGATCAACATAATCTTTCATGGTTCTAGTCTCTCCATACAACATGTTAATGAAAGTATTGTAGTGTTATCTGGTTATTTTGAAGGTTATGCTATTGTTTCAGTTGATGGTGAAGAGATTGCCAAGTATGAACTAAAACCTAATGGTGTATACGTATCAAGGGCTGATGTTGAAGATTAAAAAGGCGAAGTCAGAATGCCCCATGTTATCCTTTTCATACGTGGAGAAAACTTATCTGTTGAACCTTCTGGTTTTAATTCATTAAAAGTAAAAGGAAAAATACAACGCCTATCATTTGTAACATGTGAAAATGGTTATTCAAATTATAAAATGTCTGAACCCTTAAATTATACGCTAACCATTCATGGTAAAGGTCTTTATTTAGAGTATGGTAACCAAGAATTTGCTGTAATCCTTGGAGACATTAGATGGTTTGAATACCAGAGTGAAAAAGGTACTATTTATAGACGTTATCGTATAGAAGACCCTGTAGTTGTGTTGTATAACCTAGAAGATAGTGACTAAGGTTTTTAAATTTCTTTTTTCTACTTTCCTGGTGGTAATACCATGAAAGAAGTATCTGTAGTTATTATAGGTTATGACTTAAATGTTTTAAATAACTCACCTACTTCAGTAACTGTATACGGTAGACTTGTGTCATTAACTTTTACTAATCCGGTTTGTTCGGAATCAAATTACATTATTGAAGCCCAACCAAAAGACTACCGTTACCTTATTGTTTATGGTAAAGATTTAGAAATTGAGTCCAAAGGTTCTAACACTGTTGTTATAAAAGGTGAAGTTAGAAGATTTGTATTAAAAGACCAGAACAATAAAGAAATTAGAAACATGGTATTATTGCCTTGCACAGTAGTTTTAGCCGAATTGGTTGATGAAAATGATAAACCTCTCTAAACTTGGTGTCCTTTCATGGAAGTAAAGGTTATTGTCTCTGGTTCTAATTTAACTGTACCAATTTCTTCCTCTGACTCTATCACCGTTGGTGGTACTTTTGACATGTTAACCTTTGCTAACCCCTATTGTACTGAAACTAATTTTATTCCTGGCGACCAAAAAGAATACATTAAATTTATAACATTTGAAGGAAAAAATCTTAAACTCTTAAAACAGAATAATAATTGTGTTGTGTTTGAAGGTGAAGTAAAGATTTTTAGGTATAAAACCGAGAATGGTATCC
>OGCG01000682.1_pt1 | contig 19807 bp, 16 predicted proteins | sample 1570061 | NCBI WGS metagenome assembly OGCG01 (sample SAMN06268698, study PRJEB24515) | hot springs metagenome | isolation source: Joseph's Coat, Yellowstone National Park, Washington, USA | place: USA:Joseph's Coat, Yellowstone National Park, Washington, USA
CATTCAGCAGTGTGCCGATAATAAGCAACAGCGGCCAGCCGGTAGTTCAGATAGTAGTCGGTTCAGGTGCAAAGCCTGGCGATGGAGTCGCAGCGGCAAACATCGCGGCTGCAAGCACGACATAAAGTTAGCAACTCCTTTCTTTTCTTTTTATTTTTAATTTTTGACTTACGAGGAAAGAATGTGTTAATAAAAGAAAGCATGTTTGACAAGTATCAAAGTATAAAATGCTTTATATAAAAAATATTTTACACATTCCATATACCTTTAAATACCTTTCTTTGGAAAGGATATGCAGACAAAATGTTTAAGTGATAGAATGAAGAGTCTAAGTGCAAAGAGGATAACCGCTATGATAGCGGGCGCGGCTTTGTTAGGTGTGGGACTTGCGTTTTCAGGTCCTGTTTCATTCAGCAGTGTGCCGATAATAAGCAACAGCGGCCAGCCGGTAGTTCAGATAGTAGTCGGTTCAGGTGCAAAGCCTAGCGACGGAGTCGCAGCGGCAAACATCGCGGCTGCAATAGGAAACCTTGCATTCACAACCATGCCGGTGACAGCGAGTATAAACACGACACAGGCGCAGAGTGTTCTTCACGTCAGCGTCTCATCGCCTACATACTCTCTAGCAAACCAACAGGTATGGCTCAACGAGAGTGCAAGTGCGCTCACAAGCGGCACATACGGATTCAGTGCATTAATAGGATCAGTGCTTAACGGAGGAATACAGCTCGGCTCTCTACAGAGCACAAAGTCTCTGCAGGGCGCATCACAGTATTCATATCCTGAACAGAAATCCACTTCAGCAACTCCTGCTCCAAGCCCGTATACAGGTGTTAGCTTTGTTCCACTCTCAACCTCTGTTGTTGCGTCTAACAATGGCGGAGGAGTGAGCTTCTCCACCTTCCAGTCAGGCGCCAGCCCTGCATACGATAACATCCTTGAAGTATCACATTCACAGCTTTCAGGACTTCTCAGCAATGCAGGATCATACGGCGAGAACGAGTACCTGTGGCTTACAGGCTTCCCTGTATATGACCAGGCAAGTGGTGTAAACAACTTCGCACTCCTTGACGCAAACGGCGCATACCAAATAACATTCAACAAACCAATAAACATACACACCTCATCGAACTCAATAAACCAGGCAACATTCTCTTTGCTCGGCCAGAACTACACAGTAATAAACTACACTCCTCCAACAGGAGTCTCGTTTAGTAACTCTACTAGTTTCGCAATCGGAGGTAGCATGTATATTGCATCATCTCTAACGCCCCTTACTACAGTGTATGTAGGCAGCAACCTGACCTCTGGAGGCTTCAAAGTAGTACTCAATGACCTTGGTCAGCCTAATGCAAACGGAGTAAGCCCTGCGGCAATAAGTGTATACTACAATGGTGCACTTACAAACACATCCTCAATAATGCCACCAAATACTACAAAGTTCAACGTTTCGGGCCACTACCTGTACGTTGACGTTAACAAAACCTTTGCAGGACTTTACGCATATGAGAAGTGGGCTAAGATGAGGCTCTACTCCAACGTATTCCAGATAAAGAGCGGCTCTTCATTCAACACAACAACCAATCCAAACTGGTACACAGTGCTGCAGTGGGTTAACGCATCAGGCACAGCGGGCTCTACAAGTGCAGATGCATTGCAGAGTATAGTAATATACGGTACATCAAGTGAGGCACAGACACTGCTTCCAGGACAGAGTTTCTCATTCATAACAAGTCCTGCAGTATGGAAGCTTCAGTTCATAGGCCAGACTCTGGGCAGTGCAAACTATGACCCAGTGACAGCAACACTCAGTGCTGCAAGCCCGTTCGAGTATTCCAACCCCGTCTCAACAGTATTATCATTGCCTAACGTAACAGAGCCCGCACAGGAGCTTACAGTGACAAGCTCAATACCAAACGCATTCAGCTATGCAGGACAGACAAGCTCGAGCGTGGTATACGACCTTACACCGTACGGAGTGAATAGCATTGCGAACTCTATAAGTACTCCTGGAAATACAGTCGCTCTTGGAGCTAACGTAGTACTAACATTTACAGGATCAGGATACAACAGCCTAATCTCATCAACATACCCGCTCTACGTAACAATATCCGGCTACACAAGCAACACAGCAAGCAGCTCATATTCGCAACAGGTCTCATTCAACGGAATACTCAATGGCCCTGGTAGTTATTCCGCATACAACAACTCCATAACAAAGACCTTCTACAACATAACAGGCATACAGCTCAGCAGGGCAATACCAGGCATAGCTAACATAATAGTATATGAAGGTAATGTGTTAATGACCCCTGCTAACGCTTTGGCAGAGCTTGAATCACCTACTTCAATTTCAACACCAGCGATAGTTTACACACCATCAGGCAAGACAGTACCTTCACTTACCTCTGGAGCTAGCGTAACATACAACCAGCAGAACGGCTTGCCAACGAATCCATTTACTATAGCTCTCGCTCCCGCAGCCAAGTTTAATCCAGGTGTACAGAACCAATACGCAACCTATACAATGACTGAACAGCCAGTACCCGGCAACACAGCAGCTACCGATTCACTTTCCTTCGGAATATACAACTCCACAAGCGGAATAGGTGCAACACCCCTCTTCCAGCTGAACTACTCTACAAGCGGCACACACAACAACATGACCTACACCTCAACAAGTAATGCAATATTCAACGTGCAGTCAGGGTTCATAACCGAGAAGGGCAGCAAAGTTGCATCTATAACACCAACATCGCTTACAGTGGACTTCGCGAAGGCAGTAGATGAACTGCAGTTCGCAGTTGCACCAGTCAGCACAACAATCAGCAAGACCTACAAACTCTTCGGCCCATACGGAATAGGACAGGCAACCAACATACCAAATGTAAGCATAGGTGCAGTGAACGCAACAATCAAACTCAGCGGAACCTCCAAGTACACAATAACAGGAATCAACAACATAACCGCAACACCAAGTGTGAGCAGCGCGGATGTTCCTACACTGTTGAAGAGCCTTCCAACTTCGCCATTGGTAGTGCTCGACACACAGGTAACGAACCCGAGCGGCAGCCTCATACTAATAGGCAGCGGATATGTCAACTCACTCAGTGCACAGTTGCAGAAGGCATACAACATAACAATGACTCCAAGCACGCAGATCGTGCAGGCATACGGCAACAAGATCCTGATAGCGGGGTACTACGCAAACCAGACTACAGCAGCGGCAAACCAATTCATCAGCGACCTGTACGCAGCTGCAAGCACGACATAAAGTTAGCAACTTCTTTCTTTTCTTTTTTTAATTTTTAATTCCTTTTTCTATTCTGTTTTTAATTATTTTATACTAACCATTTACCTGCCTGACCTGTCCTGTTTTGATCAGTCTTTATACTGTCTCCGCTCTTTTGTACCATCTTATTTTTGACCTGGACTTCCTCAGCCGTCATTTCGTCTTTATTCATTATTCCCTCGCTCTTTGTCTTCTCTTTGTACTCCTTACCTTCCAAAACTTCTCGTTTCCTGTCGGTTTTTGGTAGTATTTATAAAAGTTTTCATTTAAATAGTAATGAAAGGCGACTCTATGGTACGAACAGCATACTTTACTATATTTATGTTTGCTGCTGCATTCCTGCTCCCTCTTTCATACTCATCATCTTTCGCAGCATCCTCGGCAAGCAGCAGCAACAGCAGTGCCGGCGGCGTTTCTGCAATCTCGCTGAACAGCAGCGTATCCGCATTCCTGTCCCAGTATATACCTTCCTCTGCACTCTCATCTTCTTCATTTTATCTTCAGAGAGTAGGCGCAAACACGTACATAGTTATGAAGTCCAGCAGCGGATACATAGTGATCAATGTTACCGGAGGCAGGTACTCTGTTTTGCTTAACTCCTCGCAGATCTACCCTGTGCTTAGACCGTTCCTCCTCTCTATGTATTTCCCTAACCAGAGTATATTCTCCAATATGAGCGGCGAGATGAAGTCGTTTATCTCACAGGCTTCGCCAAACATAAACGACTGCCTTATAGAAACAGGGCTCTCGCAGTATACCTGCACTCTTGCGAACCAATGCTTCTCATGCCAGACCGTGCCTAACTGCAGGAGGGTGCTTTCCGCTACGGGCGGGCCCTCATATCCGTTCGGGCTCGGAATAATGAATTTCTCCTCCAGCTATGCTTCCTTCAACTCCAGCTATAACACCTTTGAGAGTGCGCTTTCAGGCGTAAACGAGTCAAACATAAATTCAAGACTTGCAGTCCTAAAGAGCTCACTCTCCTCAATAATCTCTCTTTCTGCTTCCATGCCACACAACCCTATCTTCCCACTTCCTGCAAATTTCAGCTCGTCTCTGTTCCAAAACTGCCCCAGCTACATTTCAAATCAGGCGCCATGGTACTGCACCGCTGTAGGGTATTGTAAATCCTTGTCATTCAACAACACGATCCTCTCTACAGTCAGCTCGCAGCTTTCCTCCCTTTCCTCTCTCCCTATCTCAAATTCAAGCATCAGCGCTGAAAGCACCTCCTCGGCGCAGCTCGCCGCATCTTTTGTGCAGCCTGTCCTGAATAAAGAGCTGCAGGCGCAGTTTAGCGCGTTCATGAATTATACATATCCACGCTACAACTCCACAGTCAAAGAAGCCTCATTCCTGGCGAGCAGGATCAGCAATTCAAGCCTCGCCTTCGAGCTTGCGAGCCTCGAGTCACAGTTTTCAAAGGCAAGGAACCTGAGCATAAACCAGAATATCAGCGCAGCCAACAGCAGCATCTCCTCGCTTATAAGCAGGCTCAACACGCTCGACTCACAGCTCAGCTCGCTTTATATGCCTGTATACAACGCCTCGCTGCAGAGCACGCTCCTTATAGCTATGCACGAGCTCGACTACCAGCATATGCCCTACCAGCTTGCGAGCATCGCCGCGCAGATGCAGCAGATAAATGCAGAGCTGGGCACGCAGGTCAACTCTACAACGCTCACGAAGCTCTCATCCACGCTTGACTCCATAAAGGCAAAGGCGCAGTCATTTGCTCCCGCCTTCAGCATGCCCGCGCTTGTAAAAAGCATTGACGGAGGCATAATCTCCTCGCTGCTTTCGGGCTCGAGCGCAAGCGTGAGCTCAAAGCTCTCCGCGGCTCCGCTTTACGCTGCACTAATTTCGTTCCTGATAGGCATAGTGGTATTGCTCCTGTTCTATTCTGCAACCTACGGCAGGCTCAAGAAGAGGCGCAAGCTCAGGCTTACGCACAGGACTAAGCGTGCATGGAAGCTGCTCTTCCTGGTGCTATTGCTTCTTGTGCTCGTCTACACTTACGCTACCTATGCATATGCGGCAGGTGCGAACTCCTTCCTGCCGTTGAGCTCGTTCGCGGGCTCGGTGAAAGCCCATAGCATAGTATTCGTAGCTGTAAACACCTCCTCTGCACTCAATACCTCTACTGTAGCATGTGCAACCGCACTGCAGAGCACGCTCTCCTCGCTCGGCAAGGTCTCAAGGGTTATATCTATAAGCAACGGAACCTGCACCCTGAGCAATGCTACCGAGACGATCTCGGGCACGGCATGCTACAACCAGCTTATGGCGTCAGGCACCCCTGTCGTGCTTCTTGGTGCGAACACCACCGCCTACAAAGGCATGTACGGGAATATAATGTATGTTGGCAGTTCTCTAAGCAATGGTGCTTCATGCTACATAAGCAAGATCCTTTCCTATGCGGAGACGAAATAATCTTTGAGGGTAATAGATATGGCGCGCAGCAGCCAGAAAAGCAGCGATAAAAAGCCAGGAAGAATGAGCAGCATAGCGATTATCATAGCAATAGTCGCTGTTATCGCCGTCATCGCGGCGATAGCGTATGCAAGGCTCTACTCATCTGGCTCTTCAAGCTTTAATGCCTTTAAAAGCGCATTTAATTCAGCTCCAAAAGTGGGCATATACGTAACAGCAGATAACAGCACAGGCCTTTCCAGCACGGTTGGCTGCGCCACTACCCTTATAGAGAGAATAGTCGAGACTCCGCAGACGCACAGGAGCCCCAGCAGCATAGGGTTTTATGTAATGAACAGCACAAGCTGCGTCTACTCGTCAAACGGCCTTGGCGGCACTATAAAGAATTACACTTATACGAGTACTGAGAACTGCCTCAACTTCAGCAGGGGGGTGCCCAGCATATTCCTCAACTACAGCAATGCGAACAGCACACTTATTACGCATGATTCGCTCTACATAAGCGGAGATGCAGCCTTCATGAACCAATGCGGGATAGCATATGAGCTCACATAAAGCAAAGCTGCGTTCCACTTCTTATTTTACATTCTTATGTCTTGTTCTATAAAAATAGGAAAGAAAATAAGAGAGTAAGGAAAAGCAGGAAACAGCCCTCTATCAGCTGGCTGCATCCACTTTCATAACCTCCTCTACAAACTCCTTTTCTGGTAGTGCGCCCTCAAAGCTGTTTGTGTCATTTATGACTACTTTTGGCACCGCCATGACGTCGTACTGATTCGCCCATTCTGGAAACTCCATCGACTCAACCATTATACCCTTGACCTTGCTGCTCTCCATAGCGAGCTGGTGCGCCATCCTCACCGCCCTGGGGCAGTACGGGCATGTCGGTGTAACAAAGACCTTGATCTCTATATTGTTCTTCAGGCCTTTCAGAGCCTCCTTCGTAGACTCGCTGAGCTTTGTAACACCTGAGGAAGCATCAACTATATCTTCAAGCAGCGCGGAGAACTCATATCCAGATGGCATGCCGAAGTAGTATGCATTGTAGATCTTCTTCCCGCCTATAACCGTGGCTGGAGCCTTATCTACTCCAAGGAATTTGGCTTCCTTTGCGTTTTCCTTGATATCATATACTGTCAGCTTTATCCTGCTGTCGATAGCCGCAAGCTCGCTTAAGAGCTGCTTTATATCATTGCAAGTCTCACAGTTATCCTCGCTCTTGAAGAATATCAAATTCACCTCTCCCTTCAGCTCTTTCTGGAAGAGCTCCTTTACGAACTTAAGATTTTCTCCCTCTATTATAGCCATTATTTCACCATTGTTAGCATGAACGTGCAGGTTCCCAAGCAAGCTAAAAGAAAGCGTATGCTATACTGTAAAAACTAGAAAACCGCACATATATTTACAGCTGTTATAATATAAAAAGCTTATCATATCTTCGTTGTATTTTTATCCTGAAGATGTTGGATCTTATATATACAAAATCTCATTACCTTTTCTTATATTTTGATCCCGTACAACGTTCACCGTTTGGGCCTGCTATATTACTGCAGTTGGTGCCGCTTTGCCAATTTTTCTATCTATCCCTAAATATAAAGACTTTCTTAAATCAAATATAACTACACTCTTAATCCATGTAATACCACTTTAGGAAGTTATAAATATGTTGCTGCAGAAAATATATATAGTAAAGGCTACCTGCCAGCATTCTGTTAAACTAAGGTAATTGCATGGTACTACTAAAGGAAAATCGTAGGTTGCTTACTTACTCCAGGTTGGCAAGCCTTTCTTATTTGGATTATTATGGCAAAGACGGCGTTATGTACAAAGAGCTTAAAAGCGCGTTAGGGCTTAGCGATAGCCAATTAGGTCCGCAGCTGCTATGGCTAAAGGAAAAGGGCTATGTGAAAACGGCGCCTCAAAAACTAGACGAGAAAGAATTATCCGTATATTATATAACTGAAAAAGGGAAAATTGCATACAAGTCTATCGTCGAATGGATTAAGACAATACCAATATACGATAATTTGAGGGGTGATTAGATGAACGATTTTGAAAGGTGCAATGAATATATTAATTTTATAGGATCAGATCTGCATATCGACAACTTTGAAAAAAGAATAAAGGTCCAGAAACTCGCGTATCTCTTTGCTAATCTTTTTAATTTGGAAGCGCTTTTGAAGAGCTTCAATTACTATATAAGGGGACCTTACTCCCCGCAATGGGCAAAATATTACTATGATAATAGAGTAGCTAGAACCGGAAAAGCTGAATTAGATTCAGAGATAAAAAAAGAGCTCGAAAGGATCAGATTTGTAAAGGATTTATCTGCGGAAGATTTAGAGATAATGGCTAGCTTATTATTCATAGAAAAGCAGGATAATTTAGATGAGGACAGGGCGGAACAAAAGCTTAAGGAGCAAAAGCCATATCTCCCCATAGAAAAAATATGGAGAGGATCACAACTGCTTAAGAGATTTATGCTGAAGCCCACGGAAGCAAAGAAGATAATGAGCGAGCTAAAACAAGATACCGAAAAATGGGACGAGGCTTCTGCCAAAGATTTCGATTCTTTTGATAAGCATTGATGATACGATGCAGGAATGGCACATTTATAATGCAAGACTTGGAACAGGAGAAGGTCATGAGCAGAGTTATGAAAGACCCTGCATATTGATAAAGGCTTTAAATGAAGGCATAGATATGTCCATAGTTATACCGTTAACAAGCACTCTTGATGCCCTAAGATTTCCGTTCACTGCTGCTATTGAAAAAACCAATAGCAATGGATTGCGGAATGATAGCGTTGCCCTGATATTTCAGATACGTTCTATATCAAACCGAAGGCTGACTTCTGAAGCGATAGGTATGCTCACAGAAGAAAAAATAGAAAAAATTAAAGAGGTAATCAGGCAGACGCTTAATCTGTGAATTTATTTTGGATAGTCGATTCCTGCTTTTTACGCTATAAGCCGGATTAGATGATGTACAATAAGCATCTATAAAAAGCTTAACCCCAAAATTGTATGGTAGCAGGGGCTCGTAGTCGAGTGGTAAGACGCCGCCTTCACAAGGCGGAGATCCGGAGTCCGATTCTCCGCGGGCCCACCAAGCAAATTTCGACGTCAAACGCGGAGTCCGACTTTCCAGCAGCACAGCAACATTCTAAGCAGATAGATAGCGCGTTTTCAGTAAGCCAGGTTGAAGCCCTCAAAGCCAAAATATCTAGGAACTTAATCTGATTTTTTCACTTAATCTGAGCCTGCAAATCCAGATTAAGTAGCCTTCTCTCGACAAGTTTTTGAGCCATTTTATTTTGTCGACGAGCTTACTTACCATTATGATTCGCTCCCCCCTGGTCGTCGCTCATCTTAAGAAAGCCGTCGACCGCCTAAAAGCTGTCTTCGGCAGCGATTGGCGGGCTCGGCTTTCCAAACTTTTTAAGAAAAAGTTTCACCAAAAAGTCGCTTTTGCCCGCTCCAAAAGCGGCTACTCAAACAGGTTCCTTCAATTGCGAGTTTGCGAGCTTAAACCACTTTAGTGGTGTGCCCCCCCCTTGAGCCTTTCGAAGAAAGTCGATAGAGCTGAGCTAAGGACGTTAAGCATCAACAATATTATTACATGCCTATATAATAGAAAGGTTTATATATTTGAATAAAGTAATAGTAATGTGTGATTTTGTGGGGAGAAAAACTGTTGGTGACGAAAATCCGGAGGAGAGGTTCAAGAGGATTGCGGGAAGACGTACAAAGCTGATTTTGGAATATCTGAGACTTCTTGGCAATTGCTCGAATTCAGATGCTTACTCATATTCGGAGGAAGAAGTAGACAAAATATTCTCGGCAATAGAAAGAGAATTGAAGCGAGTGAAAGCGTTGTTCAATAAACCTGCTTCGGAGAGTTTTGAACTTTGAAAAGGTGAGATGCATGGAGGAAAGAAGGGAGAAAGCAAACCAGCTTTTGTTAGAGCTAGTAAAAGCTAAAGATGAAAATGCGGTAGACGGCATACTCTCAAACAACCAATATGTCAAGACTTTAAAATGGTGGCCTTTCAACGGGGACAAATCAAATTTCTCGCATATTAATAATCAGCAATCCGATCCCGTAAACGCGTTAACAGAGAAAATTATAAATTCGATAGATGCGTTACTTCTTAAGGAATGCAAAGCTGCAGGAATAGATCCTGAATCGAAGGCGGCACCGCTGACTATGAAGGAGGCGGTGGAAAGGTTCTTTGCGATTAAAGATGGCGATTTATCCATCCTTGATGACGAGAAAAGGAGAGAGCTCGCAGAGAAAATACAGGTGATAGCCGAGGGAGCGTTGGATAATCCAAACATAATAATAGCGGATTCAGGAGAAGGGCAAAACCCGAAAGATTTTAAATCAACATTACTTGCACTCAGCAAAGGAAACAAGTTAAAAATACAATTCGTGCAAGGAAAATACGGAATGGGAGGAACAGGCGTAATGCCTTTTTGTGGAAGTGCGCAGAAAAATTACATGCTCATTTTATCTCGCAAATACCCAAAGCTGCTGAAATCAGACCAAGAAGACCTCTGGGGATTCACATTAGTAAGAAAAGCCCCCGATGAACATTTAGACCCATCTGATAAACATGGATATTGGGAATGCTTAGTAGATGAAAATGAAGAGGTTCTGGCATTTCCTGGAATAAAACTGCCCATCCTGCCCTATGGAGCAGAGTTGGAATATGGATGCTATGTGAAGCTTTTCAATTATGACCTACAGTACACCTCTTACATTTCGCTTGACTTGTGGAGGGCTTTGAATAGAAGACTTTACGCGCCTGTTTTGCCAATTCTAATTTATGAAACGAGACCTTTCCCTGGATTAGTTAAAGGGAAGAACGACACAAAAATAATGCAAGGCAACAAATTCAGAATCTTGAAGGACGAACGCGACTACATAAACATGAGTTTTCAGATAAATGCAAAAATGGGAGCATTCGGTATGAGAAAAATAGATGTGGTTGTTTTCAAAGATATCGACAAGGAAGGCAACCGGCAACATAAAAAAGGAGAATGGACAACAAGTGATGAAGAAGTATTCCTTACAGTAAATGGACAGACTTTCAACACTCTACCGCGTTATTGGTTGGCACAGAATACTGGTTTGGAGCCGCTGGCTGACTACCTTCTTGTGCACACGGACTGTAGTGATGTTAACAGAAATGTTGCAGATCCTATATTTTTAGGATCAAAAGACAGGGTAAGGAATAACAGAGATTATCGTGAGTTCAAAAATACGCTGGCGACGATTTTAAAGGAAAATGAGGTGCTAAGAAAATTAAACGAGGAGTATAGACGACATGAGCTGGCGAGGCTGATTCCTGATAAAAGCATTGCGGTTAAACTAATACAAAATTTGATAGCAAGAAACAAGACACTTGCTGAATATTTTGGAATCGGTCAAGATGTTCCTATTGACGAGGAAGGTGATGAGACTAAAGTTAATTTCGAAGGCAAACATATACCAACTTTTCTAAAGATAGCGAAGAAATACACAGGGACAATAATGGTAAAAGAGGTGCCGGTTAATTCGCATAGCATAGTTCTACTTCTAACAGATGCTGTGGATGACTATCTAGTTAGGGAGAAGGAACACGGAGAACTTATCATAGAACCGATAGGCGGAAAATTTGATGTTTACGCCTGGTACTTGAAGGGAGGGTTACTGCCGATATGGGTTAAAAATAAGGGCGCAACTGTTGGCGAGGAGGAAGAAATAGTTGTAAAACTAACAAGGCCTGGGCAAGGAGCCCTGGAGGTGAAATTCAAATTGAAAGCAATAGAGCCTACTACAAAAACACATACAGGGCAACCACGCGAGAAGAAAGAGAAAGGAGTGGCACTACCCAAACTCGTAATTGTTAGACAAACAAAACAGAATGAGGAAGAGAAAAGCTGGGCGGATTTCGATCCAAACTGGAATGAGTCTAACATCGCTAAAGTAAGCAAAGGCGTGGCCGTATATGTGAATATGGAGTCTGCAGATTTAAAGAATTTCGTGGCAACATGCCCTAAATCAATTGTGGGGCATGCGGAAACATTATACAAAATAGGCATATACTTGAATGCCATACTGCTTGACGTCGAACTTGACAAGAAGCAGATAACAGACAAAAACATTGTCTTTGATGTTTCACTAGGAGCAATATCAAAAACAATCTTGCCGATGTATTTTGATAAGAAAGTTCAACAAGCCATAGAGAGCGCTGCAAGCACAAATGCTTCATAATTTGGTACAGAGGACAGACTGGTGTCGAAGTAATATTTTTGAATTGCTACTGAGATAGCTCATTGTGGTAAGCTGAAATATAAACAAATGATTGAAGGTGTGAGGCATCTCAGAGCAAAAAAGTAGAACTTCTATCTTAGGGGCTTCAAATATCTACTCATAGTTAGGAAACCGAGCGTCGATGCGCAAACACCTAAAGTAAAAGAAGACAGGAAAGTCAACTGGAAGAAGTATAAGGGATTTTGGCCCGAATTTCTACTGAAATTCGGATGCCGTACGCTTAAATACTTTGCTTGAGATTAGCTGGTATCCGAAAGCACCAAAAAGGCGCTTCAGGGGCTAAATTTTGAGAGTGAGAAAGTAAGAAAAGTTGCAGAGGGAAAAAGTGGCAAGACGCCACTTTCACAGAGTGTAGAGCGGAGTTCAAATCTCCGCGGGCCCATTCTAATCTTCCGTCTTTTAGATCCTATCAAACCCTCAGCAGGTAGAATACCTCGACTATTATCTCTATCACAATTAGCAGTATTATTATATATTCGAGCAATACGTCGTAGTCAAACTTTATCAAATCCGCTACAAACTCCCTCTCCTTGCCTATTGCATCAAGGTCATTCTCTATATTCTCTTTCCATTCATCTAGCTTAAATGCGCTTACAAATGTAGCATAAATCCTTGAGAGGTACCATTCTCCCGTTCCGAAAACCATGTCGTTCACGTTATTGATTATCGATCTTGTGCTGTCATACAACGTTCCCAGGCTCTTGTTAAGCTCCCGCACCTTGCTGTCTCTTATATATCTCACAGGCCCGCTCTTCGGGAACAGCTCTAGGTATCTGCTGCTCGCCTCTATCTGCTTTGTAAGTCTTTCATGATATATCCTCATTTCGAGCAGCTGAAGATTTGATATCTCAGCAATCAACAGTTCGTGTTCGTGTGCATATTCCTTGTCTATCAGTACGGCGCTTTCCCACCCAGCGAAGAATACGTTCTTGTTGTCGTATGAGAAACCTTTTGAAATAAGGCTGTCAACGTAAGCGTCGTCAAGCGTTTCCGCATCCGGCTCATCTATCATGAGCCCCACTATAGCTTTTTTGTATTTGCCAAGAATCTGCTGCTTTTCGCCGTCGATATAATAGAATCTGTATGTTTCAGACATCTGCCCTATATCGAACTTTGCTATCTTTGAAAGCGCCCCCTCTACCTTCTTCCTGCTTTTTGCAAGCACAGTTTGGATAAAAGCGCTTATCTGTTTGTCGAATGTAAACTTCACAATCTGGCTGTAATTTGCGTCGGTAACCTGATGCCTTATCCTTATCGAAATACCGCCAAATCTATAGAGCGCTGTCTGCACCTTGAATTTGTGCTGAGCATCTCCTATTGTAAGCGTCTCATCCTTCAGATTAAATATTGTAGGGACGTTGAAGGTCGATATCTCCTCCGGGTTCGGCTTTGTATATTCGTACTTTGAGAAATCCTCCTGGTTCTTCAATAGCCCGGCTAGCTGCTCGTCTGTGAAGCTGACTCCTGCGTCATACATGAAAAGATAGACTATCTCGCCCTCCATGCTCTCACTTCCCTTTGGATGCTAAGGTTTTTAAACCTCTTTGCCCTTGAATCCTGGCGGACCCTGGCTATTCCTAAATACTGTGCATGGGGTTAGCGCTTGTATCTTAGCATTGCTGCTACTCCCTTGAACCCCATCAGCAGCTCCTGGCCGTACTGGCTGTCTGTAGATATAAAATAGGTCTCTACCCCTTTTTCTTCTGCGGCATCTACCAGCTCGGCAAGAACATCCTTCGACTCAATCACCTGCAGCTTGCCTCCGCACTCGTGCTTTTCCTGCCTATTTCCATTCATCTCGAGTTTTGTAAGCTGTGCATTGCATAATCCGCACACATATTTTACCTCTTCTATCTCCGCTTCTTCGCTTATAATTAGCTTGTCTACATTATTGGCGTCCAGCTCCCTCTTTACATTTTCATATCCGTATGTGGCAAGACCCTTCCTGGATATCTCGCTGAGAAACCTCTCCATGATCTTCGCCTCCTGTATCGCCTCCTGCTCCAAAAGCACCTCCTTTGATTTGTCGAGAAGCTCCTTTATTCCCTCATTTTCATCGGTATAGCCTGTGTCAAACACGCCGAGCACCTTTATCTGGTAGTTGAGGTTGTCAGACTTGAGAAAGTTCTCCTTTGATGGCCCGGGGCCTCCCACTATAAGCCCTTTTATCTTAAAATCGTTCTTCGCGAAAAGGTTGTTTACAGCCTCTGCCACATTCTTGTAGTAGTCGTTTGTCGCCTCCTCGCTCCCTCTCTCGTATCTCGCGGCGCTCTGTCCCCCTTTCCTTACTTTCGCATGTGCGAGCGATCTTACCTTCTTCTCTACATCCACCCTTGTGCCTTTGAGTGCTGCTATTGTTGCATCCCTCCCGTCCATTACCAGCAATGCATATACGTCTTTTGATTCCAGCATGGCCTGCAGCGGCTCAAGCAGGAATGTAGAGTCACATCTGTATATGTTAGCCTTTATCGGCATAGGCGGCTCTATCGAAAAGAGCTCTATATCCTCATTGCCCGACTCCCTTGCAAGATTGCCGCAGAATACCGCTATGCCGTTCTTCGGAGGCTCCCTGTATAGCTTGAGGTATTGTATTATCTTCTCTATAGCACCCTGCACGTTGAGCCTGGTTGTTTTTGACTTTATGTTCGATGCCTGCCCGTGCTCCTCCCTAAGCTTCGCTACCTCTTCGGAGATGGGGAAGCCCGGAGGCACATATATGCTTATGAGCTCGGTTCCGTTTCCCCTTATCGAAGCAAGCCTCTTCAGCTCTCTCTTCATTTCATACTCTTTCATCATAGCTATACACTAATTATGCAATTCCGTTGCGAATTTCAACAACTTTTTCGCGCCACATATACTCATTTTATATTTTTGGATTATGCGTATGTGAATACGTATATGCAGAATAAAAACATTACCCCGGCAATCGCCTGCAGCTCTCCATGCAGGCGGAATCCCGGCTGCCGCTACCCTATCTTGCTTTTGCCCATATACGGCACAAGCACTTCAGGAACAGTTATGGTGTTCGATTTCTCGTCGTAGTAATTTTCAACTATCGCCGCAAGCGTCCTTTCAACCGCTACACCCGTTGCATTAAGCGTGTGCACGTACTTCCTTTCGCCTCCTTCGTCGTACTTTATATCAAGCCTTCTGCTCTGCCAATCTGTGCAGTTTGATGCAGAGGTCAGCTCCCTGTACCTGCCCTGGCTTGGGAACCATCCCTCTATATCTATCTTCTTTGCGGCAACTATCCCTATTTCACCTGTGCACATCTCGACAGCATGGTACGGTATCTTGAGCTTTTGGAATATCTCCTCCTCATTTTTTACCAGCTCGTCAAAATACTTCCACGAATCCTCTTCCCTGCAGAATATGAACTGTTCCACTTTTTCGAACTGGTGCACCCTGAATATACCTTTGGTATCCTTGCCATGCGCACCAGCCTCCCTCCTGAAGCACGGGCTTATGCCTGCGTACTTTAACGGAAGGTCGCGTGCAGAGAAAAGCTCTCCCGCATGCATTGCAGCAATTGCGTGCTCCGAAGTCGCTATCAAAAACAGATTGCCCTCAACCTTCTCATAAGATTCCTTTTTTGCCCCTTCTTCGCTATCCGTAACTCTATATAGCGCATCCTCAAAGTCCCCAAGGCTTGTTACGCCCTTGTAGTGCTCCTTCCTTAGCATATACGGCGGGAGTATAGGCGTAAAACCCTTTTTTGAAAGCTCGTCCAGCACGAACTTCTCAAGTGCGATGCCAAGCTGTACAAGGTCGCCCTTCAAGTAATAAAATCTGGCTCCCGCTGCCTTTGCAGCCCTCTCTATATCGACAAGCCCTAGCTTTTCAAGTATGTCCGCATGCGACAGCACAGATTTCTTAGTTGTTTCTCCCCACTTCCTTACCTCCACGTTGTCGTTCTCATCCTTGCCGTATCTTACTGACTTGTCAAGCACATTAGGCATGTTCCAGAGCAGCTCGTCTATCCTTGCCTCGTAGCTTGGAATCTCTCCCTCCAGCTCCTCTATTCTTGCCTTTGTCTTCTGCAGCTCCTTTATCATATCCTCCGTGCCTCCGAGCCCTTTCTTCTTAGCATCGCTGATTTCAAGGCTTGTCTTATTCCTTTTCGCCTGGAGCTCCTGCAGCTCAGTTTTGAGCTTGCGCCATTCAGCATCCAGGCTGAGCAGCTCCTCTAGCGGGTAGTCGCTCTTCCTTTTTGCAAGCGACTCCCTTATTGCATCAAGGTTGTCCCTCACATATTTTGTTGTTATCATAATATTTGCCCTCATTGCACGAGGCAAAAGGTCTTTACTACCTTCTCCCCGTTATGAACAAAACTGTGTATAATAATATCCTGCCTAAATAATAAAAAGGCATCTGTTCAGCGAAAAGGTATATAAACAGGCATTGCATAATTCTGTGTATGCGTAAATATTCCATATGCTGTAAACGGCATATGGGATTAGTGCAGGGATGGCGGAGCCTGGTCAAACGCGCAAGGCTTAGGACCTTGTGCCTTAGGGCTGCGGGAGTTCAAATCTCCCTCCCTGCATGCTCCGATGCACAAATGCCTTTGCGCGCGCTTCAAGATTTTTGAGATGTTGGATATGGTGGGTATATGGCAGTCTATTCAGACTTTGAAAAGCTTGATATACGAATAGGCAAGATAATTGCGGTAAAGGATTTCCCAAATGCAAAGAAGCCTGCATACCAGCTTACGATAGACTTCGGCAAAGAGATAGGTATTAAGCATTCTTCAGCGCAGATAACCAACTACAGCAAAGATGAGCTTAACGGCCGCATTATAGTTGCTGTTGTAAATTTTGATCCTAAACAGGTAGCAAACTTTATCTCAGAAGTTCTTGTACTAGGTGCAGTTACAGACCACGGCGTAAAGCTTTTGGAAGTAGATGTAGATGGTGCGGATGTACCACTCGGAACGAAGGTTGCATAGCCCTGCCATTGCTGAGCAACACAGGCTTGTACGTGCAGTCACCTTGCGCGGTGCACTCGCCGTAAATCTCGGCGCAATAATCGGAGCCGGAATATTCGTGGTCATAGGCCTTGCAGCTAATGCAGCAGGGCCGGCAGTTGTGCTTTCTATAATTGTCGCTGCCCTCGTTGCTTTATTTACAGGGCTCAGTTTTTCAGAGGTTGCAAGGCATACCGCTAAGGAGGGGGGAGTATATGAATATGCAAAGGAGACCCTCTCACCATTTGCAGGGTTCCTGGGGGGCTGGCTCTGGACCTTCGGGAATATTATTGCACTATCTGCGGTTTCTCTCAGCCTTGGCAGCTATATAGATGCCCTGTTCCACATAAGTGTGCCAAGCTTGTATTTTGCCATACCTACTATACTAGTGCTTATGGTAATCAACATACTCGGCATAAAAAACTCTACAAAGACGCTAATGATTTTCGTAGCTGTGAACGTGTTTGTGCTTATATTATTCGTCGCATTCGGCATGCTCATGTTCCATACCTCAAACTTTTCAAACTTCTTCCAGAAGGGCAGTGGCGGTCTGCTTGAGGGCTCGGCATTGATATTCTTCGCATTCACCGGCTTCTCGCGCGTTACTACAATAACAGAGGAGGTTAAGAAGCCCGAGAAGACCATACCACGTGCAATCATTCTCTCAATAATAATCTCAACGCTGCTATACATACTTGTCGCGGTTGTGGCGGTAGGCCTGGTTCCTTTCAACGAACTAGGCCATTCCTCATCGCCTCTCTCTTTTGCGATATCAATGCTGCATAATCCTCTGCTCGACGCAGTTATAGCAATCGGGGGCGTAACCGCAACCGCAGGCGTTGTACTAACCGGCATACTAGGCACTTCCCGCGTCTTCTTCGCAATGGGCCGTGACAATGAGGTGCCAAAGCCGCTCAGCTACATAGACAGGTTTTCAACACCTGTTTACTCCATAATCCTTTCTTCATTGCTGGGTGTATTATTTCTGCTCTTCGTCTCTTTTGGGACTATAGTAGAAACCGCAAACGCCTCAATACTCCTAGCATATCTAATAATCAACTTTTCTGCCTTCAGGCTGAACCTCAAACTCAGAAAGAGCACCTCGCCAAAGTATTTGAGTGAGAAGAAGTATTTCTTTGTAATACCTGTGCTCGGCGCAATAACTATACTAATAGTGACTTCGTATGTAGGCCTGAAGCCCCTCCTGCTCGTGCTTGGTATAGGTGCAATAGGTGTAGCCTATTACTCCTATAAGACATTGAAAGCCCTTCATAAGATTGATGCGTTCATAAGCAAGGAGGTACCTATAAGGAGTATAGTGAGGGAGTTTGGAGCAAGCAGGCATAGGTGAACCGGCCATTTATCGAGAATAAGTCATATTACAGAATGCATAGCAGAAAGCCCACGAATTTATTCGTGGGAGGATGTCAGAAAATAAGTTTCGGTATATTGCCTGTAAGCGACTGATAGGCCTCACACGAAGTCCATTGCACGGGTTCCCTGCCTTCTTTTACTGCCCTCCTTACCTCTCTCGCCTCTTCGCTGTTCCACACTTTCGATAAGTCGAAGCCTATTTCCCTCAGGTTTCCTATCTTTTTACTCCACATTATTGATGGATATATGTCACCCATGTTGTCTATGAAGACAGAGGCCTCGAGGCTTCTGCTCCTCAGTGGCGCCTGCCCGGTCCTGGCGAATACGGCCAGTTTCTTCAGAAACGCGCCTTCAACTATCTGAGCAGGGTCCATCTCAAATCTTCTGGTCTTGATTAGTTCTTCTATCTCCCTCGCTGTCCCTTCGCCATACACCTTGAAACTGCCCGCGCCCTGGTTGTGGTAGTAATTATCTGACTCCTGTGCCAAGTTTACATGGAAATCATTACCGCTTAACTCTGGCAGCTCCTCCCTAACTCTTTTCAAGGTCTCCATGAGCTGGTTAGAATTGTAGGAGCTCATCGTATATCCAAACACGAAGTCAAAACCTTTGTACTCTTTTCTTACCTCGTTTAGCCTTCTGTAAAGATTTATTACCTTATCGTAGTTGCCAGGCACGCCCCTTATCTTGTCGTGAAGCTCTCTGTAGCCGTCAAGGCTAAGCGTCAGCACAAGCCTGGGTATGCCCAGCTCAAGAATCTCCCTCACTCTCTTTACTATAACGTCGGGATTCGTTAACGAGTTGGTCGGTATTGTAACAATATACAGATCCTTTGAGCTGTCTCTGAACGCCCTGACTATTTCTACTATATCGCTCCTCAGAAAGGGCTCCCCTCCTGTTATCTCTATCCATTTGAAATAGTTGTTCTTTCTTGCGAACTCCCTTATCTCTTCAAGGGTGAGCTCCCCCGCGGGTTTAAGCTGCCATATATTGCACGTAAGGCACCTTGATTGGCAGTGCATAGTTATGGCAAAGTTAAGCTTGTACGGCTTGTCCAGGCTGACAAAGTTGCTCTTAAGTGCTGTGTACGAAAGCGAAAGCAGCTTTTTGATTCCCAATCTATCACTCGAACATAAAATACCTAAAATTTCTATTATATAACCTGTTTTTATGATATTTATATCTAACGGCTGTAATTATACGCATATAGCACAGCGATATAAGCCCATATTGGTAAATTATGCAATGATTGTGACATCCTCCCACCGCTAAAGCGTGTGGGCTTCCCCTGCAACCAATGGTTGCAAAGTATGTTCCTGGTTCATCGACACGACTTGCGATACCCGTTGTATCGTAGAGGCCGCATCTCCAGAGGCGTTACTTCCCGTCTGTCCGACGGTAGCTCTTTTGAGCATCTCCAT
>OGCG01000694.1_pt1 | contig 19601 bp, 21 predicted proteins | sample 1570061 | NCBI WGS metagenome assembly OGCG01 (sample SAMN06268698, study PRJEB24515) | hot springs metagenome | isolation source: Joseph's Coat, Yellowstone National Park, Washington, USA | place: USA:Joseph's Coat, Yellowstone National Park, Washington, USA
CCATGTTTCCCCAGCCGAGGAGAGTATTACTCTCCTCGACTAATAAACCTATATAGGTGTTTCCCTCGACTAGGGTGACTGTGTATGATCCCTTAGCCCGTGGCGGAATTAGAGGATAAGTTACGCCACGGGTAAACACTGCAATTACACTTTCCACGTCGCTCATTGACGCCATGTTTTTAATTACTACATAGGATAGGGGTATTTTTTCTGCCTCCGAAACTTGGATTACTACTTTCATATATTTTGGGAACGAGTTAAAAAATATCGTCAGTTTTTATCGAAAACTATGCGTTACGAATCTATATAGATTCTGGAGTTAATATATGCAAATATAGTCCTATTGATTTTATGTCGAGAATATTTAAAAAATGATATAACTACATAGGCATATGAAGTTAAGTGATGTATTCAGACCGTTGGACGATAAAAAATTTGACATGTTCCACATAAAGAGCTTGCTAACTACAGGGATGGGAGTTTTTACTGATGGGTACGATTTATCCTCAATAGGAATTGTAATAGGTGCGGTGCTAGCAAGTTTCGGACTGCACAGTAAGACACCAGAATATAATTATTGGGAAGCATGGGTTTCGTCTTCAGCATTAATAGGTGCGGCTATAGGAGCAATAATATTCGGAATTTTAGCCAATAAAGGAAGAAAAACATTTTACGGCATAGATGTCGCATTATTAAGTATAGGTGCAGTTTTACAAGCTTTCGTTTCTTCTCCTCTTGAATTAGTTTTAGTTAGGGGCTTATTAGGTCTTGGAGTTGGCGCTGATTACGTATTATCTCCGATGATAATGGCTGAACACGCTAATGCTAAGGACAGAGGTAAGATTATAGCCTTAGGCTTTGGTTTAATGTGGGGCTTTGGTGCTACTGTTGCTGCAGGGATTTACCTTGTATTAACCAGCCTCGGATATTCATTAGATACTGTATGGAGAGTAGTACTAGCGGCAGGAGCAATTCCAGCAGCCTCAGTAATTTACTTAAGAAGGAAAATACCGGAGACCTCTAGGTACTTGGCGAGAATAAAAGGAGATATGAAAGCCTTTGAAAATGTAGTTAAACAAGTTGCAGGAAAAGAGGTTAGAGTTAATGAAAATTTAAAGGATACAAATTCATTTTCTGAATACTTCAAAAAGCAATGGAAGATTTTCTTAGCTGCTGCTTCACTGTGGTTCTTGTTTGACCTCTCTGCATATACTGGAATATTATTTGGTCCAACAGCAATAGCCAAAAGCGTTGGGATAAATAATCCTGCAGTTTTCTCATTTATAACGGAGTTTGGCTTCACTGTACCGGGCGGATTATTAGCATTAGCTACAATTGACAGAGTAGGAAGAAGGCCAATGCAAATAATCGGCTTTGTCGGAATGGCAGGTTCGTTAATGTCGTTCTCTTTCTTTAGACCTTTATTGCCCGCTTTTCTAGCATTAATAGTTTACGGAATGTATGATTTCTTCATGCAGGCAGGACCTGGTTCAATCAGTGCTGCAGGAATGCTTGGAGTTGAATTGGCTCCTACTAAAGTTAGAGGTACTGTACAATCAATTACTGTTGCGTCAGGTAGAACAGGTGCAACAACTGCTGGACTTATTGTTCCAACACTTATATTGCCTTCAGTAGGGGTAGACGGATTAACATTAATACTTAGCTTATTAACTTTCCTTGCAGCAGCAATAACGTACTTCTTCATACCCGAAACTAAAGGAAAACCACTTGAAGAATCCTCAATGGAGAATCAGTACGTTAAGGTATAAATTTTTTAAATGCCAAGTCTCCTTCTTCATATGGATTTCTACTTATCAAACATCTCTCAAGTCCCTAAGGAGGACGTTCCAATAAAAGGTACTAAAGGAGCTAAAATACAATGGTTAATAACAAAAAACGAGGGCGCGCATTACGCAGTAAGGAAATTCTCTTTAGAAAAGATGGGAGTAATACCAATGCATGTACACAAGTATCAAGAGACTGTTATAATAACTAAGGGAAAATGTAAAGTTTGCGTCGCAGATAAGGAATTTGAGCTGAAGGAGGGAGATTACATTTTTATCGATAGCCAAGTTAAGCATGCAATTATTGCTGAAGACGAATTAGAGTTTTTCTGCGTAATAGATTACGTTGATGATATGAGCATAAAGACCTTAAATGAGGATTGCCCTTAGCTCTTTGAGGTAATGCTTAAATTCTTTGCTTGACAGTAAGTAATAATGATAACTTTAATAATTGTGAGGCATGGAGAAGCTGAGCCTCAGATAGATGGGAAAGACGATAAAGATAGGAAACTTGTTAAGAAAGGCTTAAAGCAAATGAAAAGAGTAGCCAATTTCTTGGATGATCTTGATTATACTTTTGATAGAGTTTTGACTAGCCCTTACATTAGGGCTTATCAATCAGCTGAAGCTATACTTGACGAATTAGGGGTTGACGATAAAAAAATTGAAACTTTTAACGAGCTTTCACCGGAAAAAGAGCCTTCTGCGTTCATTGAGAAACTTAAGGAAATGGATAATACAACATTACTAGTCGTTGGGCATGAGCCTTATTTATCTTCATTAATTAGAGCAATGACTGGAGGTAATGTAGAACTTAAGAAGGGAGGAGTTGCAATTGTTGATTATAATCCAGTTGAAGGCAAAGGAGTTTTAAAAATGCTTTTAACTCAAAAGGTGTTAAAGCTGATTTGAATGCTTTCTGCGGTAATAGATGCAGGATATAACTCATTCAGACTTTCAATTTATGATGTTTTTCAGAATAATACTTTCAGACTTTTAGGTTCATTGAAGTATTTTGTAAGGATTGGCGAAGGTATTAAGGAAGGAAGTAAAATTTCTGACGATAAAATTAAGACTGCAGAACAAGCTTTTATCGCATTTAAAAACCTTATAAACGCTAAGGGCGTAAAGAACGTTAAAGCCGTAGGAACGAGCGCTTTCAGATACGCATTAAATGGGAAGGAAGTTTCTGATAAGTTATCTGAAATACTTGGTGAAGATTTAAGGATAATTTCTGGAGAAGAAGAAGGAAGATTTTCGGCAACAGGGGTTATTAATACTTTACCAATTACAGAGGATGCAATAATCTTTGAAATAGGCGGTGGTTCATTAGAAATAGCTAAGATAGAGGCTGGAAATATTACTAAAGTATATCAATTACCTATAGGAGCGCTAAAATTGGCTACTTACTCAGAAAAGGAAATAAGAAAGATAGTTTCAGATGAAATTTCAACAATTTCTATAACTCCTTCAAAACTTGTTGTTGGTTCAGGAGGAAATATGAGGGCTTTAGCTAAATTAGATGAAAAAATTTCAGGTTTTCCTTCTGACTCTATTCATGGATACGTAGTACCTTCTTCGCAAATTAGCAAGTACGCAAAAGTACTCTTTTCATTAGATATAGAAGAAAGATCCGCATTGCCCGGGATTAGTAAGGAGAGGGCTTATACTATTCATTCTGGTGCTGTGATTATTGACGAGCTTTTACAGCATTTTAATGCGGACAAAGTAATGGTTTCCGCTTTTGGAATGAGAGAAGGAGTATTGACAGATGGAGTAAAACTTGATAAAAACAAATGGTTAGAAGCAATAGCTTTTTACCATTATCTCGATCCTCCGTGGGATGTATTTTACGATGCAGAAAAAAAGGTAAAAGGAGAAATGGGATTTTACGTCGGTTCAGCGGCATTTATTTCTTCAGTGTTTAAAATGTCAGAATACCTTAATCCTTATGATGCCTGCTATAGAATGACTAGGACAGCTATCATTCCAGGTTTTACTCAGAAGGAAATATTAACTATAGGATTGATATGTAAAGCTGCAAAGGGTAAAATTAAGAAGAAGAATATTAAATCAGTGGGTTTAGATTTTAAAAAGAAAGAGTTATATGAATATGGTAAAATAGTTAAAGAAATAGTAGAAACTTATCCTTTAGGTGTTAGGTGGAGTGGTTGAAGGGTATATTAATAGCCTTTGAGGGTATAGACGGCTCAGGTAAATCGAGTCAAGCTAGTTTATTAAAGGATTGGATAGAAATGAAAAGAGATACATATTTAACCGAATGGAACTCCTCAGAGTGGATTCACGACATTATAAAAGAGGCTAAGAAAAAGAACTTGTTAACTCCTATTACCTTCAGCCTAATTCATGCTACAGATTTTACTGATAGGTATGAAAGGTTCATATTACCAATGTTAAAAACTGGTTTTGTAGTAATAAGTGACAGATATATTTATACCGCCTACGCTAGAGACAGCGTTAGGGGAGTAGATATTGAATGGGTTAAGAAACTTTACTCCTTTGCAGTTAAACCAGACGTTACTTTTTATATAAGAGTTTCAGCAGAAGTTGCTTTAGAAAGGATAAAGAAGGCTAGGAGGAATATAAAACCCCAAGAGGCAGGCTATGACGTTTTCCCCAACTTACCTCCAGAAGAGGGATTCTTAAAATATCAAACAATGATCCTAAATGCTTATGATAAAATAGCTAAGGAGGAAAATTTTGTCATAATAGATGGTAATAAAACTCCCAGGGAAATTCAGATGGAAATTAGAAAAGTATTAGGTGAAATTCTTGATAATAGCCTTTGAAGGAATAGAAGGCTCAGGAAGGACAGCTCATTTAGATGCAGTAAAGAGATATCTAGAGAAAGAAGGTTACGGAGTAGTCACTTTCGGAATACAAATGTCAAAGTTAATAGGAGAAAGAATAGCTCAAGTTAAAAAGGAAATAGTCTTCGAGAGAAGGACGCTCTTTCTGGCTTACGTTACAGATTTGGCGGATCAAATAGAGAACGTGGTTAAGCCAGCAATAGACTCAGGGTTCATTGCATTGGCAGACGGTTACGTTCTAACATTGATGGCATATGGACTTGCTAGGGGATTAGAAAAAGAGTGGATGACTGAAGTGCTAAGCATATTTCCTAAACCTTCGCTTTCCTTCTCTCTAGTTTCAACTCCTGAAGAAATAATGAAGAGAATAATAAAGAAAAGGGGTTATTTAGATCCGTTAAGTGCAGGAATTGATATTTGCGTAAAGGAGGACGTTTTCAGTGCTTATAATGAATATATAGAGAGATTCCAAAAATACCTTGTAGAATTATCTATCAATTCCAAAGTAATAAATACTGCAAGGGATTTTAGTGAAGTAAATAAGGAGATAGTGAGTGAAATTGAAAAACTTGAGGCCTGAAGATTATGCTAATAAAAACTTAAGAGATGCCTTATCAATATCCGGAATTTCAAAAGAGGACATTCACGATAGGAGGGTTAAACTAAGGAAATATTTCGACGTGTTATATTCGCTATACCCAGTTTACGAAAATCCCGATTGTCTAGTGAAAGCAAAGGATCTAATTCATAAGTTAGGAGTAATAAGAGATATGGACGTAATATGCTATCAGCCTAATAGGGATAAATTGGCAGAGATAGTTTCAAAGAAAATTCGCGTAATGAATAACTGCTTCTTGCCCAAAGTTTATGGCAGTAGACTTTTAGTTTTTAACAGAATTCTCTCACTTCAGAAGAAAATAGAGAAAATAGAAGATTTCCATGAGCTGAGAAAAATAGTTAGAACTACTAGAAACCTTGTGGAATCTTTAGGATATAAAAATAAAGAACTATCTAGTTTAGCCAAGGAAATGGGAGATTTAAGGGACGAAATTCTTAAAATGGAGTGTGAAGGTAGAAAGGTTAGCATTGACGTTGAGAATTATAAGAAAAGGGCAAATGAAATTATTGTGACATTTATCATTTACCAGGATGAGTTTCATCATTTCTCACTACAGCAATAGCTCTAATAGGCGATCCGTCAACTCCTTTAATAGGTAAAGGTAATGAGATAAAGTCCACTACCTTTCCTTTAATCTTTTCGAGATTTGAAGAGAGATTTTCGACGATGAGAATTTCGTTAGATAATAATATTCTATGAACCTTGGAATTTCCTATGCTTGGGGAATCTATCCCGACTAGCTTGTAACCCTTCCTTACAATGAGCTTGGCAAACTCCTCGTCAATAGTTGCGTAATTATCCATTGTCCATCCATTTTTCCAGAGTTTACTACTTCCCGTGTATATGAGTAAAATATCTACAGAAGAGGGCAATTCTAAAGAATGAATATCTTTACCTTCAGCGTCAAGGACGTAAGCCTTTCCGGAGAACCTTGTTAAATCTATTTCATCCAGTTTTTTACCATCTCTTATGAAATGAAAAGGAACATCAACGTGAGTTCCAGTATGAGTTGAAAGAAGCAAGGAATGTATAACATAATCTTCTTTTTCAATCTTCTCTATTTTAGGCTGAGGATCTCCTGGGAAATATGGCATCCCGTTTTCTATTGGCACGGATAAGTCAATTATCATGAGAAAATAAAACATGAAGAAAATTTAAAGTCATATTTTCATTTTCCACACATCGTTCTTTGTATAAGCTAAGGCAACTCCGGCTATTGTAATAACTCCTATAATAGGCACGGCAAAAAAGTCAGTAGCATATAAAGTTCCAGCAATACTTCCATACCCAAGCCTAAAGCCTGCAGTAATGAATTCGTCTATTCCTAGAACGCTTGCCATTAATTCTTGTCTTGCCATCCTCATTGCTTTTATCCAGATTATTTCAGTTAAAGAGTCTCCAATTCCTACGCTTCCAGTACTTAAGCCTATTAACCAAGGATTCTTTAATGCCAACACTATAAATACAAGGAAATACATAGCAAAACTCGTTACGACTAATTTTGTTACATTGTTAAATTTTGTCATCATCCAAGGTCCTATGAGCCAGGATAAGTAAAACCCTAGTTGTGCTAGAGTATATTGAATAGTATTACCGTGAAGTATTTGAATTATGGCAGCAGAATATAAATAAACCATCCCTAAAGCCCCTTGGCTAACTGCAGTAGTCATTGATATAAAGAAAATTTCCTTTCTTCTGTATTCCTTTAAGGCTTCTCTAAACTTAACCTTTTTCCCTCCTTTACCTCCTAAAGGTAATGTAAAAATTAACGCGAACCCAATAGTTGCTAAAATTATTCCCGGGATAACTGTCCATCCGCTGTAGAAGGCATAAAATAAAGGCCAAATTACTATTGATAATATAGTTGAACTCTCCTTAACTGCCCTATTATAAAACATTACCTTTTTCATTTTATCTTCTGGCAAATTTTGAATGAAACTAGGCGTTATTGTATTCGTAGTTACTATTGTAAGACCAGTTCTTACTACATATAAAATTACTGCAAGGATGGGATTAAACGATATTATGACAAAATATACTATAAAAATTGGTAAAATTCTGTGTATAGTTCCAGTAATTGCGAATAATTTCTTTCTATCATATTTATCTGCTATATATCCAGTAAAGCTGGAGAGCAATAAAGTCCCTATAGGCTTTGCGGAGGCTACGGGGATATAGAGTATTGGATTCTTTAATGCCAAGTAAAGAATCCATAATAGTGTCATGTCTATTAAATTTAAACCGAAAGCTGAGAATCCATTATTTATTATGAAAATCTTATTAAATCTATCCACAAGAAGACAAACTCGAGGTTTTTTATAAGGAATCTTGCGAAATTGCAGAAAATTGTTTAATTATACTAGGCATAAATTTTACAGTTAACTATTCATGGACAAAGTTTACTTTACATATTTAAAAGATTTTACCGTAAATTTTGCTGTATTATAGACTCCTATAAATAAGAATGAAAGCGAAGCTCGAATAAAAAGGCTTGCTTTTCTGCACTAAAAATATTTTTAAGATTTTCTACTAGGTAATACTGTGATAGAGGAAAAACTAAAGGAAGTTTATGGCATAGATAAATATGGCAAGAACGTTCCAGAATGGGCTGAGAAGATAAAATATGAATTTGTAGACGAAGTAATGCAGGATAAACTGAGAGAAGCCAAAATTTGGATTAACGAATTATACAAAGTCTTTGAAGAATTACAGGAGAGGTTAAAAGTAAAGGGAATGTTGTTCAGCAGGGAAATGAAGAGCTTCCTAGACGATCCTAGAAGGCATTTAGTCAAGAAGCTATTTATTTATTACCACGATTTAATTAGAGGAAAACTTTCAGTAGAGGATTTTATAGTAAAAGGGAAACAAGCTATAGTCAGTTCTTTCAATTCTAACATGAGGTCTATTTATCAATCTTGGGGCTTGGCTTCAATAGTTCTACTTCTGGCAGAAAAAGGTAATTACGAATTAATTTACCCAGAGCACGGATATTTGGACTTTGATAGGAGTGGGAAGCAGAAATCAGGAACAATTCCTCCTAATATAGTTGTAGGTAATGTCGTGACGTCTTTTAGTTTCTTTCTTGAAGCTCCTAGGCCAATAACCTGGGAAGACGGAGGAGATCTAGAGAAAGTATGGAAATTCTACTCTTTAGTTAGGCCTGATATGTTAATATACGAAGGAACTGAAATAAATATAGTAGACCCTCAAGGAGATATTCCTATTAAGAGACCGGACTACATTGTTGAGTACAAGGAGTTACCTAATTGGTGGAAGAGGTGGAGATATTTAAAGGACTATAAGCCTCTTGACGGTAATGAATGGAGGGCAAGATGGTTGAAAGGCCTTTATGAAGGGTTTGCGGAAATATTGGGAGTTGAGGCAAAGGACTTGCCTTCATTCTCTGAAGGCAAATCTAAGAGGATAAAGGAATATAAGGTAATAGAGCTTTATGAAGCTATATATAAGCCTAGAAAAGGAGGGATAGTAATAAGTAGAGTTCCAGTTGTTAATGAAGTTAAGAACGACATAAGCAGTAGTGTAGTTTTAATAGATGATGTTGGATTTAATCAGGAAAAGCTAGAGATAATAATTGAGAAAATTACTAAAGGAGTGAGATGCACGTACGATATAAAGGATTTAGCATACAAGTTCGCAATGAGCAGGAAGGAAGAGTTTATTAATTGGATGAAATCACAAGGTATAATATTGTAATTAATTTCTCGATATGAATTATAACTTAAAATAACTAGATTCTACTTACTCTTTCCCTTGTTCTCAAGGAAATGACAAGGATATGATAAAACAATTAAAGGCATAAAATAGATTGAATTTCAATAAGATAGTCTAGTCAATGTAAAAATGAAACGGTTAATTTTATTTGTAGTTTAATCTAACGATAAAATCTGTTTAATTTATTAAATTGTAAAATTACTGAAACAAATTAGAATTAGCAAAACTCATCAATAATAGTCAAATAAGTAATTTTAATTCCTAATATACATATAATATAGTTCTTAAAATAATAGTCAAAAAATTGGTAAAATAATTATTGTATTAATCTGGAAATAAATTTATTTTATACTAATTTTCTACACATTAATCCAGTTTTAATCTAATATTATAGTATTATCTAAGTTAAATTGTTAGTTAAATGAAATAATGTCTTTCATTATAATTCCTTAAAAGGACTAGCCGAGGATTTTCAGCTACTATTAGAATTTAAAAAAGCTCATGGAAGCTTAAGAAGATTTAATACGTTAATGTTAGATTACCTTTTAAAGGTTTGAGAGAAATATGAAGGCTGTCTTACCTTTAGGGTCATCATTATTAGTATTCGAAACTGCTGTAACATCAATACTTAGAGCTAGTGAAAGTTTCAATTTAGATGAGATTTTACTTTTAGTACCTAGGTTTGCTAGAAACTACTTGAGAGATATAACTTCCTTTCTAGGTGATATAGGTTTCTCTACAAGTATAAGTGTTAAAGATATAGAACAAGATATATCTGACAAAGAGATTGATAAAATTTTGGGAAACGATTCTATTTTAATTCCCTCAGCATCTTCTATAGTTTATATTATAAAATTTGTAAGTAGGGCAGTTAGAAACGGTAATAAAGTAATGCATATTCTTTTCCCTTTTGGCCCTTGGTTGGGTTTATATTATCCTTACGTACCTCGTTTTATAGTAAAAAATACAGTTATAGAAAAGAAAATGGTTGAAAATAAACCTTATGATTTTGATTTAGCAAAAGAAGGTATAAGCAAATGGCTCAAGGATAGAGAATTAAGCAAAATTATAGCCTTAGAATCACTAAAATTTAATAATTTAAATAAAAAGAATTATTCTCAAGAAGACGAAATAAATCTCTGCCTAAAGAAGAATGGAGAAGTAACTACTGATTTAAGGAATAGTTGCCTCTTAAGCTTAGTAATTGATAGTAAGGGAAGAGCAAGTTTAAATGCGGATCCCATACAAGTATTAAAGAAATTTGACAAGGGAAATACTAAAGAAGGTATATTTAAATCTTTAGCAGGAGAATTAGGTTTCTATTCTATTAACGCTAGCATAGAAGGAGAAACGCATAATATAAGGGAATTAGGTAAGAAATTTAGAGGGATAATAGTTGATACAAATTTAATTTACAGCGGAATAGCATTATATCCAGATATTAGCCTTATATTACCTTATTGTGCATATATAGAAATTTCAAATAATAGGGCAAATATGAAAACTAAAAGGGTTTCGAAAATTGAAAAAGCCGTAGAGGAACTAGCATGGATAGAACTCCGAGAAATTATATCGAGGTTTTCCATGATTCCAACTCCTACATTCTTTTGTGATGCAATAATGCCAATGATAGATCCATTATTACTTAAGGATACATTAATTTTAACTGATGACGAAGGAGCATATCAGCATTGGAGAACAGTGATAACTAATGCAACTGTAGGAAAATTATCTCTAGAAAGAGAAAATAATGGAGCGTATCTTTCATATTCGATATTCTTATTATCTTGGGTTATTAGGAATTTATTAAATGAAGATAGTAAATAGGAAAACCTACATTTATCTCTTTGATTTTATATTCTCATTCATAATCTCTCTTATAATGATTAGTTTAGGTGGAGGATATAAAATCGAATTTTTGATAGATACGGGTGCTATCCTATTTTTATTCAGTTTTGTCTTCTTAGCATATTTTCTTCTAAGATGGTTAATATATCCATATTATTACATAAAACCCAATTATTATATAAGAATAAACAGTGAGAGAATTCCTCTTAGTGAAGTTAAAGAAATAAAGCTTAAAGTAAACAATAAGGCGACTTCAGATATAATTATAGTACTAAAAGATGGAAGATCGTTAGTAATGAATTGTGTTAAAAATGCAGAAAATGTGCTTTCAAAACTAAGTAACATTATTTTTATTGATTAGAAAGGTTTTCTATGATTGATATTAGCTTGCTAGATGCTAATAATGGCGTATCCAAATCTCTAATTCTAACTTCATTTGTGTGTGCTCCCAAATTTCCAGTGAATTTAGCCAATTCAACATAGTTTTTAATTAATTCAATCTTATTAAAATTTCTATCTTTATTTAGTCTAACTAAAATGTCAGACTCACATTCACTCAGTAACGATGATATTTCGGAATTATATTCCATTGATGATAATAGCTCTGTAAATGCACCCGTTACATTAGTTTTGCCACTTTCCAGCATTTTACATGCTTGCTTTAATTTCTTCAATGATTCTATTTTACAGCAAGTTATTATGAAATCTTTAGCTAGGGCTTCTACTAATTTCCTAAGTTGAACTGCAGATGAATCTGGTAATCCCATTTTATAAAGTAAGAACGCTTTAGCTAAATTTTCTGCGTAGCCTGATGCAATTATGTCAATTTTAATATTATTTTCCTCATTTATCTCGTTAATTCTTGATAGTAGAACGTTGAATATAGGAATATGCTCGTTATTTAGTTTAATAAAAGGTCTTATAATTAATCCCTTTCCTATTAGAAACGAGAAAGAGGTTGTATAGTCTCCTGAGGACGTCCTGCAAAGATTGAATGGTATAATTCCGGAGGAAACAGGAATGGGATTTTCCTTATCTAAAGCCAATATACCAGATAAATTAGATAACATATTCTCCTCGCAAGTGATTACCGACGGATTTATCGTTTTATATTCTGTTTCTATAAAAAATCCATTTTTCCTCTCATACCCTATGTAAATATTGCTAATTATTGTGGAAGGAATATTATCCTTTAATATTTTTATTGCCGCTTTAGCATCATTTAAGCTGTTTACAAAAATTTTTTGAAAAGGGATACCTATCCATATAATAATCTTCCCAGACCTAATTTTGCTGAAGAATGATTCAAGTGAATTTATATTATTAACTTTGACTTCGTTTGAAACAATAGCCAACGTTTCATCATTCCATTCATCTAAAGTGTTGATTGTTCTATATTGGTTCATATTTACGAGACCGTAAATGGCTATACTCATTTATAATGTTCTATACAACTGCATTTAAATTTCTTTCAGTTCTTAACGTAAATTAATTTTGGAAATTATGAGCCCCTTCGTAGTTAATTTTATTCCTTTTCCCTGCATCTTTTCAATCAAACCTTTAATCTCTAATTCAGAGACCTTCCTCCACGCCGTGGGTACTGAAGTATTAAGTAACTTAGCTAATTTCGAAATTGTTATTCCTTCATAAATATAACCTAGCGTTCTGATATCATCCTTAGATATATTAGTCTCGTTTAAATCGGAAATTTTACCTATTTCTAGTCCATTATATAATATCTTACTCTTGCTTCTCGCAATAGCTAAGGTATATAATACTTTTAAGAATTGAAACTCTTCATCATTAACTGCAATTGCAATATCTCCTTCAGGTAAGGAATTGATCAACTGAACTGTATCGTAAATCAAATCTCCTTGCAATATTTTCTCTATATAAGGAATTCCTAGCATTCTAAGGAGTGACTCAGAAAATTTAAGAGGAGTACTAATATCTTTTGATACTAGGATAAAGTTATCAGCCAGTTTAATGTTCCTTACTACACTTTCTTCGCTTCTTGATACGTTTGCAATTATCGTAACCATGATAAAAAATGACCGTTAATAACATTTATAACTATTACTCACCCCTTTTATCTTATCTCTGAAACGAAATTCATAATTATTTCATATAAAGAATTTTTGACAACAATGACATACTTCTGTATATGAAACCGTCTACTGCAGCAATACTTGGGGCTATTGGAGGGGTGATGTATATCGTTGGCGGAGCAGCTGCTGCCACTTTAATAGCAGCGTTATATGGAGTTGATGCAGGGCTTTCAGGAAATCAAGCTTATGTTAAAGCCGGAGTAAATGACGCTAACTTTTTAGTAGCATTCGGATTTATAGTTGGAATAATCATCATAGCATTATCAGTAACGACGCTTAAATCTACGAATAAGAAAATGAGGCAAATAGGCGGAGTTCTTGTTATAATCGTAGCTCTCTTAGGTGCATTAAATACATTTGGTGGATTAATAATAGGGATAATCCTTTCAATAGCAGGAGCGGTAGGTGCTATAACCTATAAGGGATAAGTGAAAAAGATATATCTTTTTTCTACATTATATAATACCTTTTTATCACTTAATATTGAAATTGAGAAAAATAAAACTTATTAATATTATCAATATTACTCTTAATGATAAAAATGAATAAGGGAATAATTGTAGGTATTATTGCGGCAGTAATAATAATAGTTGTAATTTTAGCGGCAGTAGCCTATAAGCCTCCTGCACCTGCACCTATAACATCTTCAGTCACTTATTCCTCAACTTCATCTTCTACGTCACAATCTTCAACTACCACGTCTTCTACTACTACAACAACTACAGAGCCCTATCAAGTCACAATATTAGATGTAATAGACGGCCATTCAATTGCAGCTTTTGATGGCGAGCCTTCCTATACGTATCTTATAATCAATCTTAGTATAGCGTATAATGGACCAGGAACATTCTGCCTATTCCCGGCCAACTTCTGCCTAGTAACTTCTGAGGGGATATATAAGGCATGTATCGGTTCATTACTGCAAGGAACTCCTAATTACTTACCGCAAGTAAAACTGGGTTCTGGAGAACACATAATAGGTTGCATAGCTTTTAAAATACCTTCTTCAGCAACACCTCAAGAACTTAAATATAAATGCGTTAACGGCTGTGTGTTATTTGAAGGCAGTGTTCCTTCGCCTAATAAATATATTATAGCTATAGGTGACCTATTCGTTAAATCTAATCTGGATGGAGTAAGCGTATTCTTATGCAAACCATTTGGAGCCAACATATTTGCATATAGTGGACAGCAAGAAAACTTCACAATAAAAATATCTAACTACTGTTTAAATTCTAACTTCTGTTATGAACCAGTAGTCATAAAGAATATAAAAATAACTAATAGCTGTATTACTATAGTTAACGCTAATCAAATAATAGGAAAGAAAATTGCAGGTGATTCGAGATGTATAATTACATTGACATTACAATACCCGAATAAGAGTTGCTATTTTAATACAGTATGTATTTGCTTCTGTTTCCAAAGTCAGTAAATTTTTTATATTATATTTTACATTTAACTATTAGGTACAGGACATTTTAAAAGAGCTATGTATGAATGTCCTGTACCCTATTGCAATAAAAAGTTTAAAAATAAGAGGAGTTTATTAATACATTTAAAGAAGACAGTAAAGGAGTGCCCAGTCTGTTATAAAAAGGTAACTTTTGATGGTTTAATGAAGCATCTACTAATGTGTAAAGATGAAAAACATAAGGAATTCCTGAGGAAATTATTGGAATGTATTCCGTCCAGAAAATACGAATTCAAAGCAGAGAAAATACTAGCTACTTAATCTAAGTTTTCTATCAATTTGTTCTCCAATTTCTGCAGACCTTTTATACGCAGCTTCAATCGTTTTTATCAAAGCGGATTTTATTCCCTCACTCTCCATTGTCATAAGTCCTCTTATTGTTGTACCTGCGGGAGTAGTAACTTGATCTCTAAGCAATGCAGGATGCTTACATTTCCTTAAGAGTTCTACAGTACCTTCTATCATATCTAGAATAGCGTTATAAGAAAGATCTCTTGGCATTCCGCATTCAACTGCTCCTAAAGAAAGCGCATCAATTATTTCAGCTATAAATGCGGGACCACTGCCTATTAAAGCAGTCCATGCGTCCATCAGTTCCTCTGGAACCCAATAAACCTTACCTATTTGCAAAAAGATTTTCTCTACAGTTTCATCCCTTTCCTCTGCGAGTGCTGTAGTAGATTTTCCAACTATGGCGTTAATATTTGGCATCGCTCTATATACCTTACTTCCTTTTAGGAGTGAAGAAAGAGTTGAAATCCTTATCCCAGCCATTACTGAAACAACCTTCTTGCCTTCCCAGCTTTTTACCGATTTTAATACTGAAGGAAAGTGTTGTGGTTTTACACTAAGTATAATATAATCAGAAGAGGAAACTGCATAATTATTATCTGTAGTAGCTTCAACTCCTATTGATTTAATTTTTTCTAACGTGGAGTTACTCCTTCCAGTGGCTATTAACTCGACGTTACTCATTTTATTAAGTGCTGATAATATTGTAAAGCCTATTTTTCCTGCACCTATTATAGCAATTCTCATAAATGGATAAGCGAAAACGCTCAATTTAAGCGTAATTAATTTTTACCTTCAGTTCTAATTATAACTGATGATAAGAGTTTTAACGGTTCCAGACGTGCTAGTGCTTGATGCGGATGAGCTTCTTTCTAGGGGCGACGTTGTTCAAGCTAGTGAGAAGTATTATAAGGCTGTTGAGGAAGGAATAAAACTCCTAACGAGGAAGTATGAACTTAATGACATACTATCCAGAGTTAAAGAGAAAGGATTTTGGGATGTTAAAGATTTAGATGACGCAGTATATGAGTTGTCAAAAATGCTGAATAAAAAGGAAATAATTGAATATTGGGAATCTGCAATACTCATAATAAATGCAAGTCTTTATCCAGAAGATTTAAGAGAAGAAGCTAAGAAAGTGAAAGAATTTGTCAGTTTATTCGACGAAATCACAAATAGAGACGTGGATTAAAGAGGCTGATGATCTTCTTGAGAAGGGTGATATTGTTCAAGCTAGTGAGAAGTATTATAAGGCTGTTGAGGAAGGAATAAAACTCCTAGTAATAAAAAAGGGATTAAATTGTATTATAAATGAAGTAATAAGAAAACGCGGTTGGAAGAGTGAAATATTGTATAAAGCTTCTAGAAGACTTTCAATTATTTTATCTGAAAATATTTTGAAATGCTGGAGGGATGCATATTATTTTCATACGTTAGGCTTTCATGAGATGGTATTAAATGTTGAAAAGATGAAAGCTAAGCTCAAGGATTTCAAATACGAGTTAGAATACTTGTTATCGCAGATTTAAAACTTATAATTTAACAATCAATAAAAATTTTATGGAAGAGAGAAATTTAGACGAAGAAGGTATTATCAAAGAATTAGAGAATAAACTAAATAATGCCGAGGAAGATGCAAAAAGGAACGGAAAGTTAATAGGCAGAGTTACAAGGTATAGGACTGTTAGGTTAGAGGAAGAGGAGTTAATTGGCGTAGATATATCATTTGAAGATTACATGAGAAGTAACGTAAGTAGAGGCCAATATTTAGCTATAAGAACCATCCTTCGTCCAGTAATTATAGTAGGTCAAGTAGTTTCAATTTCACGTTCCGATGTTTTAGCGGAGATGGGCATAAGGGAAGTCACTTCTAGGAAGGATCCTGCATCAATAATTACTGATACCTTTTTAGGTATATATCCGATATCCGAATTTGATGAAGAGAAAAACATAGTTAGGCCAGCAGTTACTCCTATAGATCCTCAGAGCCCTGTTTTCATACCTAATCCATCACTTCTGGAGAAAATCCTAAGAATACCAGAAGAAGGAATAACAATAGGTAAAATATTCTCAGGCGGTGAAGAAATTGAAGCAAAGGTAAGGCTCGATGAGGAAGCTTTAGTTCATCACACTCTAGTTTTAGGAACTACCGGATCTGGAAAAACAACGCTCTTAAAGTCCATCCTCTATAGTAAAGATTTAGATAAGCAAACTATAGTCTTTGATAGGCAAGGAGATTTTGTAAATTTCTTGATCTCCAAGAGAGAAAAATTTACCGTATTAATGCCAGTAACTTCAAAGATGGGCAATTCAGCAAAGGACTTTCTAGATACGTTCGCCTCAACATATGGATGCAAAGTACTAGAGTATGAAAGCGGAGCATTAATTTGTAACGATACCGAAGTTGATGTAATACCTTATTCAATAAACTTCTTTGATAACATTAAGAACTTCCATAAATTGACACCGTATTTTACTCCAAAGGCTTCAATGTATTGGGAATCTTTAGTTGACAAAACTCTTGAACTACTAAAGATCACTTTACACGAGATTTTTAACGTCTATATTAACGATAACATCCTTGATGAAATTTTAAGGGATAAGGTAACTCCTGCCTCTCTAGCGGAAGAAGGTAATAGAATTAGCATTTCGCCTACCTTACTTGATGAGTTGAATTTAAGACCAAAAAGTCAGAATATCTCAAAATCTTTTGTCTCATTTTCTCAGGGAAATTTAACAATATCCTTGAACAAGGCATTTCAGGAGGCAATGAAGGCTTTAGATATAGCTCCATCTACTAAGGAGGCAATAATTAGGACTTTAAAAGCCTACGACAGTTACGGTATTTTTACAGTAAAAGGTACAGTGGACTTTGATCCAGAAAAGGCTTTCAAATTAAACGATAAGATAATAGTTGACTTAAGCTTCGTAATGAACTATTCTGCATCCATAGAGGCAGTAGCTACTATAGCTTATAAAATCCTTGAGGAACTATTTAACTGGAAAACAGAGCTTTACAGCAAAAGGAGTTTGGAAAATAAGTTAACCTTAATAATAATGGATGAAGCCCACGAATACTTCCCTCAAGGAAATAGTGAAGCTGTTGCTAAGGATATAATTGAGGAGTTAATAAATAAAATAATGAGGCTAGGTAGAGTGAGGAGAATTGGAGTAATTTTAGCTACTCATATGCCTGACGATCTTAATCCTCTCGTGCTTCAACTAACAAATACTAAGATAGTTATGAGGAACGACATAAACGTTATTAAAAAGATAGGAATGGAAAATTACGAGGACTTCCTGCTTCACGCTACTCCAGGGTTAGCTATAATAAATTCGTTAAATTTTGCTGGGATACCGATAAAAACTCTGATACCGTAGTATCGTAAGCTAATTTATCGTCATGAATTATACTTAAATACGACGATGCGATCTCGTAGGCGGTAATAAACAATCCTGCAGAAATCCTTTTTGCCCTATTGTCTACAAGTTCGATAAATGTGGGAATAAGTCTATCAGAAAGGCGAGAAAGAGCAGTTCTCATTCCCTTTTCCAGAAAGCTCTCGTCAAGTCCTTCTATTCTGAAGTAAGTTGTTGGTACATAAGGTTTCCTCAAAATTACGTAATATGCGTACTTTGAGGGCACATTGCTTAAGTAAGTTGAGTTACCATCGCCTTTACAACAATTTTTCGGTCCTTCTACATGCAGGTTGTAGTCTATTTTGAAAGGCCCAATTATACAAGCATAAGAATGCCTTCCAGATTTTCTGCAGAATTCATAATCTATAAATTCGAGAATTGTAGGATCTTTAAGCCCCCTTATGTTCTTTCCACGTTTCTTAAACTCCTCCATGATCTGGTTATCCTTCCAAAGCTTTCCGGAATTTTCTAACCTTTTAACTATTCCAATAATGTTTTCTCTCAATAGGGAAATTCTCTTATTAACCAATGATGCGTAAGCTAATTGATGACATAATCTAGAAGGGCTACTTAAATCTAATTCTTCGGTTAATTCAAGTGGGGTAGGATATATAGGCCCATCCAAGATTACCAAATCGTGATCATTAACAACTTCGCTAAGTCCAATGTTTTCAGCCTCAGTTCTCATTTCGTCTGCTACATCATCTAATTTGTAATTTTCATCAAAGGGATAATTTATTTCGTTTTTCACTTTTATAAATTTCATTCCAGCTGAAATTTTATCTAATATCTTCCTATAAGTATTTACTCCAATATAAGGAATTTCCTTAACCAATGGAAAGTCAATAAATCCTTTCCTATTACTATATATTGACATTCCTAAAATAACTAAGTTAACGCTTATGTCTCTTAAGTATCTTGTTGATGAGTCTAAAGACGCAATACTTTCGAATTCTTGGTTGAAATTTAATGGCTCAACTACTGGTTTAAAATCGTTAAGTAATTCAATTTCTATCTTGTTTTCGCCTTCCTCTTCTTCTTCTGTTACCTCGTGAGAAATTACATAATCCTCTGGTAAGTACTTCTTAGCCTCAGAGAGTTGTATAATCATTTTCTGTAGCTCACTTTTTATTTTCCAATTCACATGAATTTTTAGTACACGGAAATTTTATCTTTTGTGATGAAACCGCCAGTGCCTGAAGATTGATGAACGCCGTTGTCAGCAGTTTTCGATAAACCGTGAAGTTTATATACTTTAATGGTAAAGATGAGTAAAGTCACACCAGATGTGGATGGGTTTTCCCGAAAGGTGTGGCTAAAAGATGTGCGGGTTTCCCCACATTCACGGGTGTGGGTTGGGGTTATCCCGCTAAAGGGGCGGAGGGGTAACGGAAGTGACCCTGTTGAAGCCCAAGGGCTGAGAATTGGATACAAATTCATGAAAATTCAATGAAGCCTAAACCCCTATATCTTAATGCATTACTAGAATACTAT
>OGCG01000699.1_pt1 | contig 19566 bp, 15 predicted proteins | sample 1570061 | NCBI WGS metagenome assembly OGCG01 (sample SAMN06268698, study PRJEB24515) | hot springs metagenome | isolation source: Joseph's Coat, Yellowstone National Park, Washington, USA | place: USA:Joseph's Coat, Yellowstone National Park, Washington, USA
CACCTCCCTCAGGGCGGCCACCTGTTGAGTCTTAGTTACGCCCTGAATGGGGGTGGTCGTTATCACCCTCGGGGTCACGTGCTGGGGCCTCATGGACTCCAGGCCGCTGAGGCCCAGGAGCTCGGCCTGGGATATCGCGTTCATCCGGGCGCCCCAGGCGGTCCCGTTAACGACCTTGCCCACCCTTGAGAGAGCCACGCTCACGTTGGAGCCAGGGCCTACTATGACCTCCCCTACGTCAGAGTACTCCAGTGTGGCCCTGCTATCTATCAGTATCAGGGCTGAGGCCGTTGAGTACCTGAGCGTTAGGTTGCTGTTAACTGCCACTATCACGCCCTGCGAGTCAACGTAGGACAGCGTGAGCCTGCTCGAGACCACCCTGACCAGGCCCTCCATGAGGCTCCACGATATGGTCCCGTTGTACATTATCGTCACGTCCTCGAACACGGCCCCGCTGGCCTCGAAGCCTGAGGTCAGGTTAACCCCCCGGTAAACGACGTTCCTGCCCAGCCAGGCGTAGGCCGAGGAGTAGGGCAGCTGGTCGCCCCAGGCGCCCTCGCCCGTGACTACGACGGCCCACTCTCCCCCGTAGGCGCCCTCATAGTAAGTGGCGTTGCCAATTGACGAGGGGCCCGGCAGGTACGCCTCGGCCTCCCAGACGCCGTCGCTGAACTGCAGCGGGACCTCCACAGAGTAGCTGACGTTCTCGTAGAGCCCCGTGAGGGCGGCCGGGAGCAGGGTGGCCGAGAAGAGGCCAAACCTAACGGGCGTGCCGTTGGGGTAAGTTATGTTCGCCATGACCTCCACCCCTCCCCCCTCGGGCAGGGCGGAGGGGAACAGCTGAACGGAGGCCCTGAGCTCGGGGGCCACGTATATCATCCCAACGCCGTAGCCCTCTATGTCCATGCCTGCCCCGGTGGAGTTGTAGGAGGACCTGAGGACCACCAGGTAGTAGCCGGGAGGCAGGCCCTGGGGGACCCTCAGGAGGCCGGCGTAGTAGCCCTGGTACGTCATAGGTAGGCTCGCCTCGCTGAGGACCGTGCCGTTGGGGGCCACGAGCTCAGCCGTCACGTTGGAGCCGTAGGCGGCCGCCCAGAAGACGGCCCCGCTTACCTCGTTGGAGGGAATGAAGAGCGTCTCCACGGGCGGCACCGGCAGGCCCTCTATGAGGACCCACCCGCCTGGGTAGGCTGAGCCGGGCTGGGAGAAGACCTGAGGGAGCACCATGAAGTAGTACTGGAGCGAGGACCCTATGAAGAAGGGGACGAAGCCGTAGACGGGCCCCCTGAGCCAGAGCACGGCGTAGCCGGGGGAGGCGTTGAAGTGGAGCTCGGTGACGTTGCCGCCCATAGCCGGCACCGAAATGACTTGGCCGTAGGTGTTGTTGAGGGGCCTGTACTCGAGCACCGTCACGTTGTAGGCGACCGACAACGACATGTTGCCCATGGGGGACACCGGGAACACGGCCACAGGCATGCTGAGCTGGGGGGCGTAGGGGTAGAGGGGGACCGGGGCCACCGCCGAGCCGAAGTAGCCGAGGAAGGCCTCGTCAAGGCCCCTGACAGCGGCCCCGTTGCACTCGCCCCTGACCTCAACGTAGACCACCCCTGACGCATTGGATGGCGCCGTCAGCTCCGCCTCCCAGAGGCCAAGGGTCGAGTTGTACCTCATGGGCGCTGAGGCCGCCACCCCCTCAAGGCTCATGACGTAGGCCTCTAGAGAGCAGTTGGAGGAGTAGGGCCCGCCCACCTTAACGCTGACGTTAACTGGCTGGCCTGGGGCCATGAAGGCGGTGTAGTTGCCGTTGACCAGGACCTCTGCCAAGGGGCCGCTGGCGGGCCCCGCCCTGGCCTCAAGGTACTTGGCCAGCTCGCCAACGTTGAGGGCCCCGAGGCCAGTCACGAGGTTGTAGCCCCTCCCGGCGGTCCAGGGGACGTTGTAGCCGAAGGTTACTGGCTCAAAGGCGTTGAGGTCCCCTGAGGAGTAGAGCCCGTAGAGCAGGGGCGCTATGAGGCCAAGCCTCGAGCCTGAGGCCTGGGCCAGCAGGGCCAGGAGGCCCACAACGAGCTCAGCTGACTCGCTCGTGCCGCCCACGACGAGGGTCTGGTTGCCCTCCCCCACCATCAGGCTCCCGGGGAAGAGGCTGGCCTGGGCGGCCACGTCGGGCACGGCCCTGCCGTAGGGGAAGCCCTGGGGAGGCGCTGGAGCGACGCCCTCCTGCCACCAGGGCATGGGCTCAACAGCGCTGTAACCGCCAGTGCTGCCCCCGAGGGCCTGGAGCAGCTGGTCGAAGCCCATGGAGGACCAGGCGGTCTGAAGGCTGCTGTCGCCGCTGATATACGTCGTTGTCCCCCCTACAGCTAGCACCCAGGGTGACGAGGCCGGGTAGGGCACGTCCCCTATGGGCCCGGCGCTGTAGCCCATGCCCCCGCCGTCGCCGCTGGCGGCCACGAACGTTATGCCCTCAGCCGCCCCCAGGGCGTAGTAGACGTCTGAGAGGTATACATTATAGTAGAAGAAGGACCAGCCCAGGCTTGACAGGAACGCCTCGGGCACGCCGAAGCTCTGGCCCAGCACGGAGACCTGGTCCTGCCCGTCGATGAAGGCTATGGCCGCCGAGAGGGGTAGCTCGCCGCTGGCCACGTAAACTACGATCCTTGCCCCTGGGGCCATTGAGTGTACGGCCTCAACGTCGAGGTCCTCCTCAAGGGCCCAGCCAGTTATGACTCCCAGGTTGGGGTTGTAGCTCCCTATCGGCACGACTGTCATGTTGGCCGGCGGGAGGCCGAACTCCTCGTCGAAGTAGGCCAGGTCCTGGGACAGGGTGGGGTCACCGTAGAACTCGAGGACGCCTACCGTCACCCCGCTCCCGTTGAAGCCCTGGGAGTAGAGGGCAGTGGCGTTGTAGGCCTGGGCCAGGGCCGTCATTGGGTAAGCCTGGAGGGGGAAGGAGACGTTGACCCCCTCAAACCTTGAGAGTACGGCAGCGGCCTCGCGGGCCGTGAGGAGGAACTGGGGCCTGTCGAAGACCAGCATGGTGGCGTTTGAGACGTAGGGGTAGGCCCAGGGGCCCTTGGCTACAGGCCCAACGTCCTCGTAGAACGAGACGGAGCCGTTAGTGAAGATGTCGACCCTGACCCCAAAGGCCCTCTCGACCTGCCACGCCTGCCCCTGGAAGACTATAATTGAGTCGGCCGCCGTCAGCAGGACCCTCAGGCCATAGGACCTGAGGTGCGCCAGCGTCTCATTGAACCCCTGAGTTGGGTAGAACAGGTCCCTGACCTGGCCTGGGGTCAGGAACCTGTGGTAGAGGGGTGAGCCCGGGGCGCTGACGGCCTGAGCATAATAGAAGATCAGCGGCAGGTTCCTCAGGGGCACGTAGATGACGCCTGTGACCGTCAGGTTAGGGGGCGCTGGGCCCGCGTCCCTGAAGCCGTAAGGAGGAGGCGCCTCGGAAGGGGCGGCAGGAGGCCCAAAGCCCAGCACTGGCATGAGCGAGAACGCCATAATGGTCAGGATCAGCGTGATTGCGGCCGTCTTCCTCAAGCAAGAGACCCTTGGGACCCAGAGGCTTCCGAGGCCTTAATGCGTATGTTAAGTACTAGTTTAAGTATACTTTGTCGTAAAGCCCTCTCATCGCTTCCCTGAGCTCTCCCTCACGCACCTGCCCAGCTGCTTGGCGACCTCGAGGATTACCCAGAGCGAGGTCTGCACGTCAGGGTCCATGAGCTTATCGGCGGCCCCCAGGAGGCCGAGCCTCCTCTCCTCGCTCACGTCCGTCCTTCCGAGCGCCTTGAAGGCGCATGACGTCAGGTCCTCCAGGTTGTTCTGGGCCCTTGATAGGTCGTCAGCGTCAACCCTAGTTATGCCCCTCTGAAGCGAGGCCAGCACCGCCAGGAGCCTCATGAGGGCAGGGTCCGTGGCTGCTGCGAGGAAGGACTCGTCGGCCCTGTCAGCTATGTAGGAGAGGAGGCCGAGGAGGCCGCTCCTCTTGAGGCCGACTATGGCGTCAAGTAGCTTAGCTAATGAGGCCGCCCCTAGGTCCACCTCTGGGGGAGGGGGAAGCACGACAGGGGGCGGAGGGGCAGGGGCGGCGGCCGGCTTAGCGGCCGCGGGGGCTGGCCTGGCCTGGGCCTGCTGGCCCGCCGAGGCCTGCTGAGGTCCAGGCGCCTGCTGGCCCGGCTGCTGGGACAAGCTTCTCGCCGGCCCTCAGGAGGGCAGCGGACATAAATCGGTTTCCACGAGGCCCGTCAGGGCCTCCTGAGGAGGTTGAGGCCCGTCTTGGGGTCGAACAGGGAGAGCGCCGAGGAGGGCACCTCGAAGCTCACTACGTCACCCCTTGAGATCGGCGCCATGGAGGGGTAAAGGAGCCTCAGGGACAGGCCCCCCACGTCAACGTGTATCACCGTGTAGGCCCCCACCCTCTCGACCATAGTCACCTTGCCCGAGAGCTGGCCCTGCCCGACCCTGGCGTCCTCAGGCCTGAAGCCGGCCACCACCTCCATCCCCTCTGAAACCAGCTTCGAGTAGGCCTCAGGCACCTCGACCTTCAGGTTCCCCTGCTTGGCCACCACGTAGCCTCCCTGGACCCTGGCCTCAAACAGGTTCATGGGAGGGTTGCCGGTGAACGAGGCAACCCATGAGTTCCTGGGCCTCCTGTAGACCTCCACGGGGTCGCCGTAGTCCTGTATGACGCCGTCGTGAAGTATCGCCAGCTTGGTGGCAAGGGACAGGGCCTCTACCTGGTCGTGGGTCACGTAAATTATGGTGGTCCCGAGGTCCCTGTGAAGCTGCTTCAGCTCCTCCCTCGCGAAGACCCTCACCTGGGCGTCAAGGTTGGCCATGGGCTCGTCCATGAGGATTATGTCGGCCCCCTTGACGAGGGCCTTGGCTATGGCCACCCTCTGCCTCTGCCCTCCGCTCAGCTGGCCGGGCTTCTTGTAAAGTATGTCGTCAATTCTCAGCAGCTTGGCGACCTGCCTGACCTTGGCGTCTATCTCCTGTTTAGGCCTGTGCTGGAGCTTCAGGGGGAACGCTATGTTGTCGTAGACTGTCATGAAGGGGTATATGGCGTAGCTCTGGAAGACCATGGCCACGTTCCTGTCCTTTGGGGGCACGTCGTCAGCCAGCTCCCCCCTCAGGTACACGTGGCCCCTGTCCTGCCTCAGCAGCCCAGCTATGACCCTCAGGAGCGTTGTCTTCCCCTCGCCCGAGGGGCCCAGCACGACCACCAGCTCGCCCTTGTCCACGGAAAGGTTGACGCCCCTCAGCGGCGTCACGGAGCCGGCCTTCGTCCTGTAGGTCTTCCAGACTTCAACAACTTTGACGTACTCCATGGCCCTCGCCTGACCCTGGGAGGCCTCAAGTTAATATCACTTGATGCCCGCCAGGCTGCTGTAGGCCCTGGTCATCATCCTCTGGGAGACCAGGAACAGGGCCATGAGCGGTATCCCCATAAGCACGGCGCCCGCTGCGAATATGTTGTAGGCAGGGGCCGAGGCGTAGTTGTAGAGGCCAGCCAGGTACCAGAGGCCGAGCATAGCGGTCCAGGCGTTGCTGTTGCTCCCTATGAAGGCGTAGGCCGTCGCGTAGTCCATGTAGGCGCCTAGGAAGCCCAGGAGGGCTGTGAGGGCCACGACCGGGAGCGCTAACCTGAACACTATCCTCACGAAGGCCCCGAACCTTGAGAGGCCGTCTATCATGGCCGCCTCCTCGTAGTCAGGCGGTATGGCGTCTATCGACAGCTTCGCCAGGAACGCGGCGAAGACTGCCGTGCCGGGGGTGTAGGCGAGGACCAGGCCAACGTAGCTGAGCAGGTGGAACCTGGCGAAGAGCAGGTAGAGGGGCACCGTGGTGGCGGTCACGGGCAGGAACGTTATTATGTAGACGAAGGTGGCGAGGCTCTTCTTGGCCGGTATGTCAAGCCTTGAGAGGGCGTAGCCGGCCAGCATGGCCAGGGCGACGCTGAAGAGGGCCGTGGCGCCGGCCAGCTCTATGCTGTGCATGACCCACAGCGGGAAGTTAGGCACCTTTATGGTCGGTATGAAGCGGCCCGTCAGCAGCTCCCTATAGGCCTCAAGGGTTATGTGCTTAGGTATGAGGGCTGAGATCGTCAGGGAGACCAGGGTGCCGACGTTGCTGAATGACGTCATTATTACATAGTAAAGGGGCAGCACGGACCAAGCGGCCATAACTATGAGGACTATGTACGAGATCGCCAGCCTCAGGGCCTTGAGGGCTATGCGCTTGGCCCTCCTGCTGGGCATGCTCTCACCTCAGACCAGCCCCTCCAGGATGCCCGTGAACTTCAGCACTATTACGGCCAGGACCATGGTTATAGCCGTTGACACTATTGAGAGGGCCGCCGCGAAGGCGTAGTTGTTGTAGGAGAAGGCCTCCTGGTACGCGTAGACTATGAAGGTCTCCGTGGATGCTATTGGCTTGCTCGGGATGCCAGGGCCGCCGCCCGTGAGGACGTATATCGGGTAAAAGTTATTCCACGTGAACACGAAGCTCGTTATGAAGACGAAGGCTATGATCTTCTTGAGCGAGGGGAGCGTTATCCTCGCGAACTTTGCCAGCGCCCCTGCCCCGTCAACGTCCGCCAGCTCGTAGAGCTCCGACGGTATGCTCTGGAGGCCAGAGTAGAAGACCGTCATGTAGTAGGGGAAGCTGAGCCAAAGGTTCGTGACTATAAGGCCGGTCCAGGCGCCCCAGACTGAAGTGACCAGGTTGATGTGGGGCAGGTGCAGGAACGGCAGCAGGTACCTGTTCATGAAGCCGTAGGGGTCGGTCCACATACCGCTCCAGACCAGGAGGGAGATGAAGCCGGGGAACGCCCAGGGGAGTATGAGGATCGCGTAGAAGAGCGACCTGCCGTAGAGGTCCCTCTGGTTGAGTATCAGGGCCAGGGCGAAGCCCAGGGCCATCATGGGTATCAGGCTCCCCAGGGTCCAGGCGACCTCGTTTACGACAAGCGACGCCAGGTAGCCCTGCCTCAGCATCATCTTGTACTGGAGGAGGCCGATGAAGCGGTACCTGAATAGGTGAAGGAGACCCATGTTAGTGAATGATATGTAGACGGCGTAGAGTACGGGGTAGAGGAAGAGGAAGAGAACGGCAACTATGAGGGGAAGGAAGTAAAGAAAACCTTCAACCTTTGGGCTAAGTCGCGGCATCAGCTCCCCGCCTCAGTACCTTGAGGCGGGGAGCTCGGCCACCATTAAATTCTCTAGCGCCGCTATGGGGGCCGGATCAAGGAGGCCGTTGGCCTGGAGCTGGCTGATGAAGTAGCTCTCCATGCCCTGGGCCGCCTGGACGGCGCTCACATTCTTGTACGCGAGGTACCAGACGGCGTACTGGTGGAAGCTGGGCCAGTAGTAGGCCATCTGCGGTATGTTCGGGAACTTCTGGCCGTGCAGGCTCTGCTCAAGTACGCCCTTCATGACCTGGTTGAGGCAAGCCACCGTCTGGTTGGGGGCGGGCTGGGACAGCTGGCTTATGGCATAGTTGTAGGCGCTCTTAAGCGCAGGTATGTCCCTGGCGTAGTTCCACAGGTTAATCTCGTTGGTGTAGTTGGTCATGAACTCTATGAAGAGCAGGGCGGCGTGGAGCGTTGCGTTCCACTGGCTCTTAGGCACCCCGTTGGCCTGAGGCGTAGTTATGACCCAGCCGGTGCTCCCTATGAACGGCGCCGCGTAGAGGCCGGTGCTGCTGACCACTGGCAGCGGGGCGGCGCCGAGGTTGCATCCCAGGGCCTTGAAGTAGGTCATGAGGTCCCATGGGCCGTCAAATATCATGGCCGCCTTGTTGGCCATGAAGAGCTGGCCCTCAACCCCTCCTGCTCCTGGGCTCGGGGCGAGGTAGTTGACCCTGAGGTTGTAGGTCAGGTTGTACCAGAACTCAAGGGCGTTGACCATAGCTGATGAGTTCAGGGCTGGGTATATCTTACCGTTGACCGTCGTGAATATCTGCCCTCCGAAGCCGGCGAACCAGGCGGCGAACCTGTAGCCCCAGTCGTCGCCGACGCCATAGGCTATGCCCCAGACGCCGGTCTTGTTGACCTGCTCGGCTACCTGTATAAGCTGGTCAGTGGTGTTGGGCGGGGCAGTTACGAACTCCTTGTTATAGAACATGAGTATGTAGTTTATGTTGTCGGGCAGGCCGTAGACAGCCCCGTTGAGGGTCCAGTCCTCAACGGCCGTAGGGTTGAACTGGCTGAAGTAGCTCGGAGGCAGGTACTGGGACAGGTTGACGAGTATGCCTGCGGCGAAGAGGGCGCCGCCGGCGTCGCTGGTCTCCCTTATAACTATCGGCGCCTTGCCTGCCTGGGCCTCCTGGGGGTAGGAGTTAGTGCCTATTTGGGCTCCGTACTGGACCTCAACGTGTATCCATGGGTACTCCTGCTCGAAGGCGGCCAGGCTGGCGTTGAAGGCCGCGTTCTCGCTCGTGCTGTAGGTGTCAGCGACTGTTATTGTGACCACCGATGGGGTCGTGGTCGTTGTAGTTATCATAGTTGTGGTTGTGATGGTTGTGGTAGTTATCGTCGAAGTAGTGGTTGTTGTGGTAGTTGTTGTGGTAGTTGTTGTGGTGGTGGTCGGGGTGGTGGTTGTTGTGGTGGTGGTCGGGGTTGTCGTGGTCACGTGGTGCTTAGTGACATAATAGTATGCTAGGCCGCCTGCGACCGCAATTACTATTATGACAATTATTATGGCTGCAAGGGCGGCAGTTGATATAGACCTTCTAGGCCTCAAGATAGGCACCTCGCTATAATTAAAGAGGGCCTCGGGTATAAAACGGTTTTAATTCAAAACTTTAATATTATACTTAAACTAAACATAGATAGCAGAGGTCCGAAGGCCTCCGGCCTTACCTGCCCATCCTGGCCCTCAGCCTCACGGCCGCGTCGTACGGAAACTCCCCCCTGGGCCCCACTAGGCTCCTGCCGTCCGACCCCCTGGGGACAGGGAGGCCCATGAGGGTCAGGGCCGTGGGGGCCACGTCGTAGGTCTCCGCCGCTGAGGCCTTGACCTCCTCGCCTATGACCAGGAGGACGCCGTTGACCTCGTGGTCCGGCATCATGTCGTGCCTCAGCTGGGCCAGCGACCTGCTGGAGACGGGCCAGTACCTCTCCTCGTCAACGGACTCGACGAAGAGGGCAGGGTACGGGGGGAGGTAGGCGCCCCTGAACCTCTCCTCAAGCCTGGTGATTCTAAGGTAGCGGGAGGCCCTGGAGGCCTCCAGGGCCCTGAGCCCCCTCTCCCTCTCCGCCTCCCCCCTGAAGTACAGTATTCTATCTATGGAGAGCCCGCCAGCGTCATAGGTGAAGGGCTGCTCCGAGAGCTCGCTCCGCCGCCCGGCGCCCTCGTGCGTGGCGGCCCTGGCGACCGCCACAAGCTCGCCGCCCACTGCCTCCCTGAGCCGAGGGAACCTCCTTGAGAGCTCCCTCGGCGAGATGGCTGGGGGCAGGGCCACAGATATCTCGTCCAGGACGCTCACAAGGCTGAGCAGGAGCCTCCCCCTCAGGCTGCTTGGCAGCCCCACCCCGAACTCCCTCATGAGGGGGGCCAGCACGTTGATGCAGGTCCTGTGCAGGCCTGCCCCGTGGTCTGAGGCCAGCATGAAGCTCCTCGACCTCTTCATCAGCTCGCCGGCCAGCTCGTCTATGGCCCTCCACACGGCCTCTGACCTGGGGCCCACTGAGAGCACCTCGCGGTGGTCCCTGTGGAAGGCCTGGTCAGGGTATGGGAGGACCACGAAGTAGGCGTCGGCGTCCACCTCGCCCAGAAGCTCCAGGGTTCCCTCTATAATCATCTCAGTCCTCCTGTAGGGGTCCGGGACCTCGTCATAGGTGGGGAAGTACCTCCCGAGCCTGCCCCCGAGGTCCTCTGGGCTGAACTCAACCCTTGGGGCGAGGAAGGTGTCGCCCACGACCGCCATCTTCCTGAGGCAGCACAGCCCCCTTAGGGGCCAAGTGAGGGGGTAGTTGACGACAGCCACGTCAAGGCCCATGAGGGCCGCGTCCTCAAAGGCCCTTGGGAACATCACGTCAAGCGACGTGTAGGGCTTAGAGAGGTGCTCCCCGTTAGGGCCCCTGTAGTACTTGGTGAAGCCCCAGACGCCGTGCTTGGCCGGGTTGACCCCAGAGGCCATGCTGGTCCACTGCACAGGGGTTATGGGGGGCATTGAACGCAGGGGTATGGGCCTTGAAAGCGAGAGGGCGTAGCCCAGGTTCTTCAGGCCTAGCTTTGACACGGCCCGCTCAAGCAGCCACGGCGACAGCGCGTCAAGGCCCAGCAGCGAGAACCTCAAGCCCGCTTCCAGGGCTTCCCGCGTGGCCGAGTTTTTAAGGTGAGGATTATGCGCCCTCGGCGAAGGAGCTGACTATGTACCACTCGAGCTTCTCCTCGTCCCTCTCCGTCACTTCGAACTTCACCCTCTTCACCCCCTTCGCCTCAACCTGAGCGCCTCTCTGGACGCTCACCCTCTTTCACCTCCTGTAACACGATAGGAGTCGGAGCCTTATAAGGTGGTGTCCAAGAGTTCTTTCGGCAACTGCCTAACTAAGGCTGGCCGACGTACACCCTTTTTATAACTTGAAGGAGGGAGGCACGCGGCGGGCCTTGGTAGCTTGAAGGCGCTGAGAGTGAAGGTCGATATACCGATAGCGGCCCTCGGGCACGTCAACGCCTACGCTCTCGTCAGCGAGCCCTCGGGCAGCTTCGTCCTGGTCGACCCAGGCATGTACTGGGCTGAGGGGCTTGAGTCGCTGGGCAGGGGCCTCAGGGCCCTCGGGCTCAGGCCGTGCGACGCTGAGGCCTACGTGGTGACGCACTTCCACGTTGACCACGCGACGGCCGCTCCCCTCTTGGCCAGCCTGTGCCCGGCCCCCGTCTACATGGGCGAGAAGGACCTGAGGGCAGCCAGGGACGGCTTCGAGTCCTACTTCAACGGGGTCCTTGAGCTCTACCGCCAGTACGGCGTCCCGCCGCAGGAGCTTGAGGCCATGAGGGGCGTCCACCCGGCCCCGAGGCTTGCCAGGGTCTATGACGAGCTCGCCGAGCTGGCCAGGCCGCTGGCCGAAGGCGACGAGCTCAGGGTCGGCGACGAGGCGGCCAGGGTTATTGAGGTCCCGGGTCACACGCCAGGCCACATAGCGCTGCTGATAAACGGCGACAGGGAGGCCATAGTGGGCGACTCCCTGCTTAACGACATAACCCCACACGTAGTCCTTGACAACACGTCAAGGGACGCCCTAGGCGAGTACCTGAGGACCCTCAGGAGGCTCCAGGGCGAGGGCATAGGATTGGCGTGGCCCGGCCACAGGGACGAAATTAGGGACGTGGCGAGGAGGGCCGCGGAGATAGAGGCCCATCATGAGGAGAGGCTGAGGCAGGTGCTGGCCATGATATCCGCCTCGCCGGCCACCCTCTACGACGTGGCCAGGAGGCTGAGGTGGAGGACTAGGGCCGCCACCTGGGCCGACATGAGCCCCTACGAGAGGTACTTCGCCGTGGGGGAGGCCCTGGCCCACCTTATGAGGTTAGTGAGGGTAGGGCTGGCCGAGGAGGTGGTTACAAGGGAGGGCATAGCCTTCAGGTCAGCCCAGCGCTAGATCTGCACCCGCTCCTTGAGGAGAGCATGTCCTCAGCTATGGCGCAGACCATGGGCATGAACCTCTCGACGGGCGCCTCAACCTTGACGTCGGCTATGTCGTCGAGCATGGTCTCGCCCACGTTGACTATTATGAGCTTGGCCCTCCTCGACTTCGCCACGACCGGGAGCTGGTTGGCCGGGCTGACGGCGAGGCTTGAGCCCACGACCATGAAGAGGTCCGAGCCCTCGGCCAGCGTGAAGGCCTCCTGGAGGGCGTCTGGCGGCAGGGGCTCACCAAAGTAAATCACGTCGGGCTTCAGGAGGCCGCCGCAGACGGGGCAGGTGGGGAGCCTGCCCTCGCCCACCGCCTTGAGGGCGTCCTCTATAGGGTACTTCCTGCCGCACTCCGTGCAGACGGCGTACCTGGCGTTCCCGTGGAGCTCTATCACCCTCCTGCTCCCGGCTGCCTGGTGAAGGCCGTCTATGTTCTGGGTTATGACAGCCTTGACGAGCCCCATCTGCTCAAGCCTCGCTATGGCCAGGTGGGCCGGGTTAGGCTTGACCTCCCTCAGGGAGCCGAACCTCGCGGCGAAGAGCCTCCAGGACTCAAGGGGGTTCCTGTAGAAGTAGGTTATCTCGAAGAGCGAGGGGTCAACGACCCTCCAGAGGCCCTGCGGCCCCCTGAAGTCAGGTATGCCGCTGGCTGTACTGACGCCCGCCCCCGTCAGGACGACGGCAAACTCTGATGAAACCAGCTCCTCGGCGACCCTCTTGGCCAGGGGCCTGAGGTCCTCCAACTGACCACCCGCTTAAATCCCTCCGGCCGGCCATATTAACTGAGAACCTCCATGGTAACTAACCTGCCAGCTGAGGCAGCGGCTAAGCTCAACAAGTACAGCGAGGCCAGGACCACGGAGGAGAAGATAAGGGCCCTTGAGGAGTTCCTCAGCGCCGTCCCCAAGCACAAGGGGACGGAGAAGCTGAGGCTCTGGGCCACCAGGAGGCTGGCCGAGCTCAGGGAGGAGCTCGAGAGGGAGAAGGTAAAGAGGTCAGGCGGCTCGAGGCCCGGCATCTTCGTTGAGAAGGAGGGCGCGGGGCAGATAGTCCTCGTGGGCCCGCCCAACTCGGGCAAGAGCTCCATAGTGGCCAGGCTCACCAACGCCAAGGTGGTGGTCAGCCCCATACCCTACAGCACGAGGGTCCCAGCGCCTGGCATGGCGACGTACCTTGACGTCAAGCTTCAGCTCGTCGACACGCCTCCCCTCCTGACGCCCAACGGCGAGGTCAACTCAAGGGTTGTGGCGCTGGCCAGGAACGCTGACGTGGTAGGAGTAGTCGTCGGCCTCGACTCAGACGACGTGGCCAGGGACCTGGGCTCAGCCCTTAGGGCCCTTGACGAGAGGGGGGTCGCCTACAGCCTCCAGAAGGGCTTCGCCAGGCTCGAGAGGAGGAGGGAGGGGGGTGTGACGCTTGTGCCCCACGGGACCCCTAGGTTCAGCGAGGCAGAGCTGAGGGAGCTGCTTAACTCCTACAGGATATACCACGCGCTAGTCGAGACCTACGGGCCCGCGACGCTTGACGACGTTGAGGCCGCTATACTCAGCGCCAGGGTCTACAAGCCCACCTTTGTGGTCTTCAACAAGGCCGACCTGCCGGGGGCCGAGTCAAGGGCCAGGGAGGCGGCTAAGCTCCTGCCCCCTGACGTCCCGTGGGTCATGGCGTCGGCGGCCACCGGCGTAGGCCTTGAGGGCATACTGGCCACGTCGTTCAGGCTCCTTAACGTCAAGAGGATATACACGAAGAAGCCCAACGCCCCTCCGAGCCCAGAGCCTCTCGTGGTAAAGGCTGACGCAACAATAAGGGACATCGCCGAGAAGATAAGCCCTGAGCTGGCCAAGAGCATGAGGCACGCCAGGGTGTGGGGGAAGGGCGTCAGGTACGGGGGCCAGAGGGTGGGGCCTGACTACATACCTCAGGACGGCGACATAGTTGAGATAAGGTAGCTCACTCCTGGTCCTCCATTAGGCTTGGGCACACGGCCTTCAGGGCGACATTCATTATAAGGTCAGCGAGGACCACCAGGGCGCCCATGCTGGCGCCCTCAGCCATGGCCCTCTCCCTGAGCTCGGCCGCTATAGTAGCGGCGGTCAGGGCCCTTCTGCCGCTGCCCCCCGCTAGGCCGCCCAGGAGCTCTGACAGCGCCCCCTTCACCATGTCCAGCTCCTCAGGCCTTGACCTCAGCAGCAGGGCCGCGTCGGCTACCACGTGGGGCAGCGACGCAAGCACGCCCTGGGCAAGGGGGTCAAGGCCCTCTGACCTCCTCGAGGCCCTTATCGCGGACTCCATGAGCTCTGACGCCGTGGACTCAAGCCTCCTCACGTCAGCCTCCTCGCCCCTGACCGCGGCGTCGACCATGTCAAGCATGACGCCCATGGCCTCCCTCAGGAGCTTTGACGGATCGCTCTCAGGGGTCTCCAGGAGCCTCACGATGAGCCTGTCAAACCCTCTCTCGACCGAGGCCACCCTGGGGTCAGCCGAGAGCTCGGCCTCAAGCCTCCTCACGTCTGGCTCCTGAAGCCCCTTAACCAGTATCTCAACCCTGGAGTAGCCGTGGGCGAAGGCACAGCCAAGTATCGTTGAGGTCCCGGCGGACCTCGCAGCGCCGTTATACCTTATTGTGACGGTGCTGGCCCTCTCCTCCGCGTATGGGTCCCTCGGGACTATGAGCAGCCTGCCCCCGTCCTCCACGACCTGTATCTCGTCACCTACCTTTATGCCAAGCTTCTTGGCCCACTGCTTGGGGAGCGTGATTATCAGGCTTGAGCCTCCAAGCCTCTGGACCTTCCTGACGGTCCCAGCCTCGCTCAACCCTCTTCCCCGCTCTCCGAGTGAGGCCTTCCGCTTATATCTTTAACGCCGTTAAACAAAATAGAATATCTTTCTAGATAAAAATTTTGTATGCAACTCTGAGCCCAGCTGTCTGACGCTCTTATATTTCCCGGCCTGCCCCTGAAGGCCGGGGGCATAGGGCCTTGGTCATGCTGGAGATAAGGTGGCACGGCAGGGGCGGACAGGGCGCAGTGACGGCCAGCGAGGTCATAGCCTCCGCCTCAATACTTGAGGGCAAGTACGCCCTGGCCTTCCCCGAGTTCGGGGCCGAGAGGAGGGGGGCGCCTGTGAGGGCCTACACGAGGGTCACCGACACCCCCCTCATACCTAGGACGCCTGTCGAGAGGCCCGACGTGGTCGTGATCCTGGACAGGAGCCTGATAAAGCAGAACTACGTCGAGGGGCTCAAGGAGGGAGGCATAGTGGTCGCCAACACCCCGGCCAAGCCCAGCGAGCTGCTTGAGAAGCTGGGCCTCGGGAGCTCCTACAGGGCCGCCACCGTTGACGCAACTTCAATAGCCCTTAAGTGGCTCAAGGCCAACATAGTCAACACGGCCATACTGGGCGCCCTGGTGAGGTCAACGGGCGTCGTGAAGCTCGACACGGTACTTGAGGTTATAAAGTCCAGGTTCCACGGGAGGGTCGCGGAGGCCAACGTGATGGCTGTCAAGGAGGCCTATGAGAGCACCCAGCTCTCATGGGGGTGAGGGGGCTTGGCGGTCCAGAGGCTTCCCTCTTGGCGTGAGATGCCAATAGGGGGAGTGATAGTTAACCCGGGCAACAGCCTCGAGTACAAGACGGGGGACTGGAAGGTCCTGATGCCCGTCATAGACCAGGAGAAGTGCACAAGGTGCAGGATATGCTGGTACGTGTGCCCTGACTCGGCTATAAAGGAGCTCGACAAGCCATATACCACTAAGAAGGGCCGCGCCTACAAGATAAGCTATGAGGTTGATTACGACTTCTGCAAGGGCTGCGGGATGTGCGCCCAGGAGTGCCCAGTCAAGGCCATAGATATGGTCCCAGTGGAGGTGGTATGAGGTGGAGGCCCAGCAGGCTGCCGTCAAGAGGCCCATACCCCTGAGCACGAATTACGCCGTAGCTTACGCCGTCAAGGACCTCGACGTTGACGTCGTCGCCGCCTACCCGATAACTCCCCAGACCACAGTAGTGGAGAAGATCTCGGAGTTCGTCGCCAACGGGGAGCTCGACGCTGAGTTCATACACGTAGAGAGCGAGCACAGCGCCATGAGCGCCACCATAGCGGCGGCGCTGACGGGCGCCAGGGCCTTCACGGCCACGGCGTCCCAGGGCCTGGCGCTAATGCACGAGATGCTTTACATCGCGGCCGGCCTCAGGGCCCCCATCGTCATGAGCGTCGCCATGAGGGCCCTCAGCGCTCCCATAAGCATATGGAACGACCAGAGCGACCTGTTCGGCTCAAGGGACTCGGGCTGGGTCATATACTTCGCCCACACGGCCCAGGAGGCCTACGACACCTTGATCCAGGCCTACAGGCTCACTGAGGACCCTGACGTGCTCCTGCCCGTGATGGTGGCCTACGACGGCTACGTCATGAGCCACACCACGGAGCCTGTGGTCACAGAGGGCAGGTCCGAGGTGCTTAAGTTCGCGCCGAAGAGGCCCTACCCATACAGGCTCAACCCCGATAAGCCCGTCACCATAGGGGCCATTGTGCCCCCGGAGTACCTCTACGAGATAAAGTACCAGAACGTGAAGGCCATGGAGGGCGCCCTGGCCAAGGCCGAGGAGGTGGACAGGGAGTTCGGCAAGCAGTTCGGCAGGTCCTACGGGGTCATGGAGTGCTACATGTGCGAGGGGGCCGAGTCGCTCATAGTCGCCAACGCGAGCTACGCCGCCACCCTCAAGTCAATACTTCCCGAGGCCTGGAGGCAGGGCCTCAGGGTGGGCCTCCTGAGGCTCAGGCTCTACAGGCCGTTCCCGGTCAAGCACTTCGTTGAGCACGCCTCAGACGCCAAGGGGGTCCTCGTGGTGGACAGGTCCATAAGCTACGGGGCCCCTTACCAGGGGCCTCTGGCCAACGAGATAGCTGGGCTCAAGGTGAGGGAGGGCCTTGGCTTCAACCTTACCAGCGTGGTGGCCGGGATAGGCCAGAGGACCATGGAGGACGAGGACTTCATGGCCCTGGTGAGGCTTGCCTGGGAGTCGAGGACGAGGAGGTTCCCTGAGACCATGTTCTATGGGGTGAGAGAGTGAGCGCGGGCCAGACTCCTAGGGGACCCCTTAGGATAAGGAGCCTCTTCGACCTCCCGAGGGAGGAGCTGTTCATAAGCGGCCACGGCCTCTGCGCCGGCTGCACAGCGGGCACGATAATGAGGATGCTGGTCAAGGTGGCCGGCAAGGACACCATAATAGTGAACGCGACGGGCTGCGTTGAGGTCTCCACGACCAGGTACCCCTACTCTAACTGGCTCGTCCCGTGGTTCCACTCGGCCTTCGAGAACGCGGGCGCCAGCGCCGGTGGCGTCGCCAGGGCGATCGAGGTGCTACAGAGGAAGGGGGCCTTGCCTAAGGACAGGAAGATAAGGGTCATAGCCGTGGGAGGCGACGGGGGCACTGTCGACATAGGGCTCCAGAGCCTGAGCGGCATGCTGGAGAGGCGTGACCCAGTCATGTACGTGCTCTACGACAACGAGGCCTACATGAACACGGGCATACAGAGGAGCGGCGCGACACCCTACCACGCCTGGACCACGACCACCCCCGCTGGGAAGGTCTGGAGGGGCGAGTGGAGGACAAAGAAGGACATAGCCATGATAGTGGCGGCCCACAAGATACCGTACGTCGCTACGGCCAACCCAGCCTACCCGCAGGACATGGTAAACAAGTTCGCCAGGGGGCTCGAGGTCCTTGACGAGGGGCCCTCGTTCATACACGTCATAATGGCCTGCACGACGGGCTGGAGGTTTGACCCGGCCCTGGGCATAACCATATCGAGGCTCGCCACGGAGACCGGCGTGTTCCCGCTCTACGAGATAGACCACGGCAAGTTCAGGGTCACGTTCCCAGTAGCCAAGAGGAAGCCCGTCATAGAGTACCTGAAGCTGCAGGGCAGGTTCGCCCACCTGACGCCTGCTGAGATAGAGGAGATACAGAGGCTCGTGGACGAGAGGGTGGCAGAGATAAACAGGCTCGCAGGCAGGGAGGTCATAGGCCCCGTAGCCAAGTAGACAACTTTATACATATCTGTATCCAACTAAACGCTTTCTTTTTTCCTAAAACGTTTAAATACTGGTCCTATCGTAACGCGGTCTGAGGCGACCCACCTTTGTGGTGGGGAGAGAGCCTGGCCCTGAGGCCGGGCAAGGGAGCCCTGACAGTCAGTCCGGCGGGGGCAGCCGCGGCTTTGTATCGCGGTCGCCCCCAGGTCATCTCGTAGAGTCCGACCTAAAGCTGAGCAGGTCGCTCGGCTTCTGGCACTACGTCAGCTTAAACATCGGCTCCATCATAGGCGCTGGCTGGCTCCTAGCACCTCTGGGCGCAGCGGCCTTCGCCGGGCCGCTCTCCATAGCCTCCTGGCTTGTAGCAGCTGTCCTGGTGACCTTCATGGCGCTGGCCTACGCCTACCTCGCGGGCTTAGCGCCCAGGACAGGCGGCGTGGTCAGGTACCCCCAGATGGCCCACGGAGACCTGGCTGGCTTCGTCACCGGCGTCCTCTACCTGCTCTCCATATCATCACTTATGCCGGCCGAGGCCATAGCTGTCGTCAGCTACGCAAGCTACTACGTGCCTGGCCTCGTGACCGAGGCAAAGGTGCTGGGCCAGAGCGTCACGGTGGTCACAGGGAAGGGCATGCTGCTGGCCCTGGCCATAGTTGCGATCGTGTTCCTCATCAACTACTTCGGGGTTAAGTTAGTTGGCAACGTGAGCCTGGGCCTCATGGTCTGGAAGGTTCTAGTGCCGCTCTTCGCGGTCGTAGCGCTGCTCGTCCTAGCCTTCAACCCCCATAACCTGACCATTCAGGGCCCAACCCAGGCTTCCTCAATGGGCCTCACCGGGGCAGCAGCTGTCCTGATGGCCATACCGCTCGCGGGCATAGCCTACGCGATGCTGGGCTTCAGGCAGGCCGTCGAGTACAGCGGTGAGGGCAGGAGCTCCTCCAGGGACGTCCCGCTGGCCGTGATAACCTCCGTCCTAATAGCGTCAACGATCTTCATCCTGCTACAGGTCGCCTTCATAGGCGGCCTCAGGTGGTCCGCCATAACTGTTGTCCAGTCTAACAAAGCGGTCCCGCTAACCCCTGGCAACTGGAGCGGGCTGGCGGTCTCCAACATAGCCTCGGCCCCGCTTGCCAGCGAGCTGGCCCTAGCTGGGCTCGGGGCCCTGAGCGTGTTACTGATAATAGACGCCTGGGTGTCGCCCCTGGGCAACTCAATAGTCCAGATGGGCAACCTGGCCAGGGTAGTCTACGGCATGGCTGCCAACGGCCACCTGCCCTCTAAGCTGACCTCGCTCAACAGGTACGCAGTGCCGGGCCTGGGCCTACTAGTGGCCCTCGCCCTGGGGCTCGCCTTCATGGTCCCGCTGCCCAGCTGGTACGCCATAGGTGGCTACGCTGTGCTCACCACCCTGATGACTTACATAACGGGCGGCACAGCGCTCGGGGCCTTCTCAAGGGGAGGCCGCACTGCCGTCAAGGTAGTGGGCGCCCTAGGGGCCATGGCGGCGGCTCTGCTGGCCTACTGGGCCGGCATGACCCTCATGATACCCGTCTTCATGACGTTCATCTCGGGCATAGCGGCCTACCTGGTGATAAGGGGCGTTACTGGCCAGAGGGGCCTGCTGGCCATCGGGGTCCCCTACGCGGCCACCATCGCCTTCGTTGACTACGTACTGGCTGTTAACGTCTTCTACCCCATCAGCTCAGGGTTAACGACCTCAGCGCAGGAGGTGACAGCCCTGGTAACCATCTCGCTGGCGCTCTCGGCCGCCGAGACCGTTATAGCGCTGATAGCCTACGCCCTTATCGGAGGGCCTGAGGAAAGGAAGGCCGTGAGGTCTGGCGCCTGGTTCGTGGCCCTGGCTTTCCTGATATTCCTG
>OGCG01000702.1_pt1 | contig 19421 bp, 20 predicted proteins | sample 1570061 | NCBI WGS metagenome assembly OGCG01 (sample SAMN06268698, study PRJEB24515) | hot springs metagenome | isolation source: Joseph's Coat, Yellowstone National Park, Washington, USA | place: USA:Joseph's Coat, Yellowstone National Park, Washington, USA
TTTTAACGGGTCTTTTAAGCTTTGCTTCATGCCCTAATACCTCTCATAGAATGCTTGCCTTAGTGTTGATCCTACGAGCCCTATTGCCGCCTTAGCGTGTTGTATTGGGAATCCGTAGAATCCGTGGGTTACGCCATTAAATCTAACAACCACCGCCGGCACACCGGACTCGGCTAGCTTTGTTGCGTATGTTTCGGCTGAATCCCTGAGTGGGTCGTACTCGGAGGTTATTATTAGGGCTGGCGGTAGGTTCTCTAGGTCGTTCCTAAGGATTGGGGAGTACCTCCAATCGAAGGCGTCAGATGGTTTACTCAGGTATGCCTTATTGAAGAATTCCATTGCATCCCTCTCAAGGAAGAAACCCGTCGCATACTCCCTTATCGAATATGATGCCAAATCAACGCCTAGGAATGGGTTTATGAGAACTTGGTACTTAAGCCCTGGTCTTAAGCCCTGATCCCTAGCCATTATTGCCACAACCGCAGCCAAATTACCACCAGCACTATCACCACCCACTGCCACCTTTTCAGGGTCACCGCTAAGTTCTCCTGCGTGCTCGAGAACCCATTTAGTGGCGTCGAATGAGTCTATAACGGCGGCTGGGAATTTATTCTCAGGTGCTAATCTGTAATCTACAGAGACTACAATACAATCACAGGCATTGGCCAGCTCCCTACACAGTGGGTCGTAAGTTTCCACATCACCAAGAACGAAACCGCCTCCGTGCATGTATACGAGAATTCCAAGGCCTTTACCATCCCTCGGTACGTACACCCTAGCCGGTATCCTGGTCTCTGTGCCAGGTATTGTTATGTCAAAGACCTTGTACACAGGTCTCTTCGGTTGGTTAGCAAAGAACGCCCTAAACAATCGCCTATACTCATCAAGTGGTATTTTCGTTATTTGTGGTATGGCTTTATTCAATTCCTCAAGAATCCTCCTTACCATGGGGTCAAGTGGCATGGTTTATGCTAAATACACATGTTATTAAGTGCTTCATCTATATAGCCATGAAGAAAAAAGAGAACCAACGTATAATCCTCCAACCCCACCTATACCTATGTCTATACCCACCTACTTGCTGTACTGCCAGCGTGAAAACCAAGGTACTTGATGCTGCCTCCGTATCGAGAACTACGATTGCCCCATCCTCACGTTGAATAATCACAGGCCCGCAGGGCGTTGCCACCAAGACCTTTACAACGGAGCCCTCCATTATCCCCAAATCCCTAAGTCTTTCCGTGCTCACCTTAGTAATCTTAACAACCGAATTATTAGGCACCCTATTTATTGGTATTTCCTCCCCCACCTTCACCACCTCAGTGTTAAGAGGATTGATGTTAGGTAATACGTGAAGTATGCCATGACTAGTGCCAATACGAATTGAAGGACCGTATTAATGATCGTTAATTTAAGCCCCACAATCCTCCTCTCCATTATTAATGTGGCTATGCAGGGTGAGTAGAATGTCACAAAGACCATCAGGGCTAGGGCTGATGGTATTGATAATGAGGCGGCAATCGCGTTTGTAAGACCGTGTTCACTGACGCCGTATAGTAGGGCTAACGTGCTTAGCACAACCTCCTTAAACACATAACCGTAGACTAGGGAGGCTGATATTTGCCATGGTATTCCAATGGGTTTTAATAATGGTGCCATGGCATTACCCACAATTCCTAACCACGTATCCCTTAATAAATCAGGGTTTATTAATGCCGAGGGTCCTATTAATCCCCCTGGTCCACTTATTGATAGTAACCACATTACTATTATGAAGACAAATACTAACAAACCAGCCCTTATTACGAAGTCGTAGGTGTAGTACCACACCTTCTTAATGAAGGCTTTGTGCAGTGGTATGATTAATGGGGGTAACTCGTATACATAAGGTACAGTGCCGCCTACAAAACGCACCCTAACTCTGGTTAGCCCAGACACTATGGTTATGCCTATAAACGCCACAACATACGGTATGATGACGATCACACCCATTAATTGGGGCATCATTGCGGCTGCTATTAGGGCTATTACTACGAACCTAGCAGTGCACGGTATGTACGGTATCATTAACGCAGTAAGCAACCTATCCCTGGTGCCAGGTATAGCCCGTGTAGCCGCTATGGCAGGTACATTGCACCCCGAACCAGCTATTAAATATATCAAACCTCTTGATGGTACCCCAACCCTTCTCAACCACTTTTCTATTGGGAATGTTACCCTAACTATCAAGCCTGAATCCTCTATAAACGCTATCAGGAACGCGACCCCGAATACATAGGGTATGAACTTCACGAGTACGGCTGCGCCGTTCCAAACACCGTCAATTAGGAGCGACTTTAGTAATTCATTAAATACGTAGCCTCCCACGATTTGTTCCATTGGTGCTGCGTCAATAAGACTCGAAACTAAATCGACCAACGGTTCCAGAGCTAGGAATATTACCTCAGCTACCGCAAAGAGTAGGAGTATTGATAATGGAAACCCATACCTTGGATTCAGAAATACCCTGTCTAACCCACTGAGTGCGTATTGCCTGGTTGTTCTTACGACAAACTCTGTAACAAGCCTTTTCACCGTCGCCCATCTAATAGAGGTCACGTATTCACGGATATTCGGTACTTCTCTATGTGCTTCATTAATAATGTTTCTCAGTTTCTCATTCATACTAACGGCATTGCTTAGTAATGGATTACCCGCAAGAATCTCGATAGCCATACCACGTGAGACGCCCAGGGCATTAACTATGGAACTTATGTACCTCTCCAACTTACCGTAATCAACAATTTTAGCATTACCAGATTTCAACTCCCGAATCTTAACAATATGCTCTCTTAATCTCCCTAATCCAGTACCACTTACGGCTATGGTTTCTATTACCGGTACACCCAATACCTTAACCATATAATCAACCCTATAATGAATACCCATCTTCTTTGCAAGATCCATCATATTCAGCACGAGTATTGTCGGTCTCCCAAGCTCAAGCACCTGTATTAGTAAGTAAAGCGTCTGCTCAGGGCTCAGGGCTGAGCCCACCACTAATACACCATCATAGTTACCCAAAAGTGCTTCCTTAGCTGCAACCTCCTCATCAACCATATTAGGCCTAAGGCTATACGTACCAGGTAAGTCGAGCATTATTAACTTGGTATTACCAATTCTGTAATTGACCTCGTTAATGGCAACCGTTGTTCCCGGGTAGTTTGCGGTTCGCATAAATGCACCGCTAAGCTTGCTTATGATAGTTGATTTTCCGCTATTTGGTATTCCCATGATTATTATTTTTATTACTTCACCGTGATCCCTACTCATTTAGTAGTCTTAAGTTAGGATTATTCAATAGTTTAAAAAGTAATTATCATTTACTTATTAGAAATCATTATAGCAAAGGGTTTATAAATTACATTAGGGTTACCCTAATGATATGAAAGCACGAGACCGAAGGGTGTGGATTCTTGGATTAGTAATTGCAATAGCCGTAATGATGGCAGTAATGTCTATGCCCCAGGTGCTTAAACCCGTGGCTAGGTTCATTGTTAAGTCAATGGGCCCTTATTGGATTCTCGCAGTATTCATAATCGGCATAATCCACGGTTTGAAACCTGATGAGCACACGTGGCCCATTACAATCTCTTACGGATTAATGCAAAGAAATACACGCGGTGTTATTACAGCAGTTGCTGTCTTTGCGGGCGCGTTGACCCTCGTTTGGACGCTAATGAGCGCCTTAGCCGGTCAATTAATGGGATTACTAGATACATCACTTCTCGATCCCTATGTAGATATCATTGTCGGCCTAACAATGATTGGAGTAGCCGCATACCTAGTCTTTGGAAACCATGAACACACCGAGGAAGTAAAGACGGCTGATTATAAGGTGATTTGGATACATGGCTTGGCGGCGGCATTCGGTGGCGATTTCTTTATAGTGCTTATACTCACGATAGCCCTAATCCCCCTAATATCGCCAGGCTTATCGTTTTTGGTAGGTTTAGCGTTCGGTATTGGTTCATTGATTGCCCAGTCCGTAATTGTCATCGCAGTATATAAGGGTATTGTACGTAGTGTTAGAGATTGGGGTACGGTTGCTATGGCTGGTAGGATAGCCCTTGGCATATTGGGTTTATTCATGATAGGGCTTGGTGTTACCTCATTAATACTTCCCATTGAATGGGGGGACACAGTTTATTAAGTTCCTAGAAACCCAGTTAGGCGTGGTTGAGTCGGAAGTCATCAGATTAGGGAGTTCGTTATTTACGTATCCAGTAACTAGACCTAGAAGGCTTAGGTCCAGTGGGCTCATTAGGGATCTAGTGGCTGAGACAACGCTTAAGCCTAGCGATCTCATTATGCCCCTTTTCATTAAGGAGAATTTGAATGAGCCCGAGCCCATAAAGTCGATGCCAGGTCAATATAGGTGGCCCCTAAATGATAAGTTAATCAACTTCGTGGATCAACTCGTGAATTCTGGCGTAAAGTCTGTGATACTCTTTGGAATACCTGAGCATAAGGATGAGTGGGGTAGTTCTGCCTATGATGAGCATGGGATAATTCAGAGGACAATAAGGTTCCTTAAGGATTCCTTTGAGGATAAATTAGTGGTGATGGCTGATGTATGCCTATGCGAGTATACGGATCATGGACACTGCGGCGTAGTTAAGAGGTTGCCGAATAGCGGCTATATTGTTGATAACGACACAACAATAGGGCTTTACGCGAAGACTGCCGTGACCTATGCAGAGGCTGGTGTTGATGTTGTGGCGCCGTCTGGTATGATGGATGGGCAGGTTAGGGCAATTAGGGAGGCGTTGGATAGGGCTGGGTTCAGCAATGTCGTGATAATGGCGTATAGTGCCAAGTATGCAAGCTCGTTCTTCGGACCCTTCAGGGAGGCAGCCAGTAGTGCTCCTAAGTTTGGTGATAGGCGTAGTTACCAGATGGATCCCAGGAATGCGTACGAGGCTCTTAAGGAGGTTACCATGGACATTGGTGAAGGCGCCGACATAGTCATGGTGAAGCCAGCAACCCTCTACTTAGATGTGATAAGGCTCGTTAAGCAGAGCTTTCCGGAGGTTCCCTTGGCGGCTTACCAGGTCTCTGGTGAGTATGCCATGTTAAAGGCTGCGATAATGAATGGCTGGCTCGATGAGAGGAAGGCTGTTCTTGAATCATTGATTGCGATTAGGAGGGCTGGAGCAGATTTAATAATAACGTACTTTGCAAAGGATGTTGTTAATTATATTGATGAGATTGAAAGGTTGTTTTAATAAGCCCGTTTTCTAAAAATAAGTATTTATTCAATATACTTATTTTTATTCTAGGGAAAGCAATATAAATCCCTCTGCCCACAGCATCACGGATTGTTATGGATCTCAACCAATTCCTGTCCGAAAGGACTAGATTAATGAAGGCGTCAGAGATTAGGGAGCTCCTTAAGTGGATTACGGAAAATGTGATTTCATTCGGAGGGGGTATGCCTGACCCATCATCCTTCCCGATCAAGGATATTATGGAGATTACCAGGGATGTTTTGCTAGCCAGAGCAGATAAGGCGCTTCAATATGGAGCCACGGGTGGTGTTGTAGAATTAAAAGACGAATTAATCAAGTTTATGGGTAAAGTGGGCATTAAGGTTGATGGTCCTGAGAGCGTGATAATTACCGTAGGTAGTCAAGAGGCCCTCGACATCATTGGTAGGTTATTCATAAACCCTGGCGATTACGTAATTACAGAGAGCCCCACATACTTAGCCGCATTACAGGCCTTCAGGATATACGGACCAAGAATAATTGGTATACCTATGGATGAAGAGGGCTTGAAAGTTGATATTCTCGAAGAGACACTTAAGAAAATCAGCGATGATAGTAAGGTTAAGTTCGTCTATGTAATACCCACGGGTCAAAATCCGACAGGGATTACAATGAGTAGGGAGAGGAGGAAGGCTCTTCTCGAGGTCGCGAGTAGGTACGATGTGTTGATTATCGAGGATGACCCGTATGGGTACATATACTTCGGTGATGGCGAGCCTCCTGATAGGCTTAAGGCAATGGATGGCGAGGGTAGGGTGATTTATCTATCCACATTCAGTAAGATTGCCGCGCCAGGTCTGAGGCTTGGTTGGGTTGCCGCGAGCAGGGAGGTTATTAGGTGGTTTGAGTTGGCTAAGCAATCCATAGACCTGCACACGTCAACCCTCAACCAGTACATAGCTGCCGAACTGCTCAGGAGAGGCGTCATAGAGAGGAATATACCGAGGATTAAGGAGATATATAGAACCAAGAGGGATCTCATGCTCCAAGCCCTAGGCGAGTACATGCCAGATAGTGTTAGTTGGACAAAACCGTCGGCTGGCATGTTTATTTGGTTAACGGTACCCGAAAACATCGATACGGGCGAAATACTTAATGTAGCGATTAGGAAGTATGGTGTGGCCTATGTACCAGGTAAGTCCTTCTACCCCAATGAGGAGAGGCGTAACGACATGAGACTCAATTTCACATACCCAACACCGCAGCAGATCTTTGAGGGTATAAAGAGGTTATCGTTAGCCATTAGGGAGTATATTCAGTGATCAAAATTTCTTTTAGTTTCACCAAAGTTTCTCGTGAAGTTTACAAAGTGTTTTTCACGAATTCTTATAAGCTACCTCTTTATTGATTCCTGAATGCAGAGACGCGATATTAACAGCGTGATTAATGAGGCAGGCATTAATAGGCTGGGTGATGTATTGGGTATTGTTGAACGTAGTGTTAATGAGGGCAATAGGTTAATTTTGACTGTAGGTTCGAGGCTTAGTTACAATGATATAATTAGTAGATTATTCATTGGTTCCTACGTATTGGTGATAGACTCTACAACAAATAGCGAGGTGATGCTAAAGGTCAGTAAGATAGAGAATATACCCAACCCACCACCATCAATTGGAGGTTTAGACTCAACCTATGTGAAGGTTTTCGGGGATTTCGTAATCACAAGAACGGGTAATAATGGCACGTATAGATACTCATCACTCCTCATAATACCGGCGAGCGGTAGCTTATTATTATACCCAAATGATGAAACTATTCGCGACTTCTTTGGTTTAAGGGGCAATCTACCAATAGGTAAAGCCATGATTAACGGCTTTAGTGTCCCGGTGGCAATAGATAGTAAGGCGTTAGATAAGGGTATGCTCATAATTGGACAGCCAGGGTGTGGTAAATCACTCCTGACTAAGGGGATCATTAAGGAGTTGTATACGATTAGCGATTATAGGAACATAGTGATAATCGATAGAACGGGCGAGTACACAAAATACCTTGTGGAGAGAGGTCTTAACGTCTCATTATTATTGCCCCTCGACCTAATGAGGCTTGGTCGGTCAATCGATATTGATGAGTTAAGAAGGTACGTAATTGATAAGTTGAGAGTCCTTGGATTTCGGAGTAAGGTTAAGGTAAAGATGAGCCTTTCTAAGGATGATGGTGTTGAATTCGATGTTGATTTCCCTAAGCGGGAATTTGGATCGTTAAGCGTATTTCCATCATCAATTAGATTTAGGTGGTTTATTGAGAGAGCCATTAACTATCTAGATCCTGAGGTTAAGTATATAGTCACGACATTAATGATGGAGAATGATAAGTCACTAAACACGGTGCAGAATTTCATGAATGCGCTAAGGAACCCAGAGCTACTCAATTTACTTAATAAATCATCCATTAATAAGGCAATGGACCTCGCATACTTACTAAGAAACTCAGGTTATTTCGATGCAGTAATTAATGTTGGTGGTGAAAACATTGATATATCCATATACAGCCCCATGAGGTTATTACGGAATAAGCTCGTGATATTCGACATACATGAACTACCCGAATATTTATTAAATGTTTACGAGGTTGTCCTGGTGGAAGATATTATTAGGTGGCTTATGGGCTTAAGGAATGGTAAGGTGATTATTGTGGTCGATAACGCCGAGGGTCTCATGGGCAGTAGTGACTTGCTAAGTACGTTAATAAATAATGTGAGGATCGGTAGGATCTACGGTGTATCGTTCATAATAGCCACAAGGACATTCTCCAGGAAGTTATACAGGGAGTTTGGTAATGTGGTTTTCATGAGAATGAGCAATTCACCATTAAGGATTAATTGCAATGAGACAACGAACTTACTTAACAATGAATTTATTTTATTATCTCCCTGGCTGAATATCGATTGCATAAAGGGTTCAATAGCGTAACCCTTAATTAGTCCACATGGAGTTTGGGGTAATGACCGTATTAATTATCGAGTTACCACCATTAAGGAGAATTGATAACCTGGATAATTACCTGGAAATGGTGAATTCCGTAGTGGATTACGCAACGCATATAGATATTCCAGACTCAACCTTTGCAAACCCATCTGCAAATGCCGTATTAATAGGCTCCTTGATTAAGCATAGGTTCAGTAACGTCGAGGTTATAGCAAACGTTAGGGTCGCAGACCACAATAAGGTGGGGCTCACAGCATTGATAATGGGTGGTTTGGTGAATGGTGTCAGGAATTACCTACTCATGAGGGGCGATTTAGGGCCTGGGGTTACGGCAGTGCCTGACCTAACACCCATCAGCGCCATCGGGTACTTGAGGGATGTGGAGCAGGTTAAAGGTGCTAGACTTGGTGTTTCAATCTCCAGTTTTGATGAAAAGTATATTAGGGATAGATTGGAAGCGAGACCCGACTTTGCCATGCTGCAATATACACTATCGATGGATGACCTAATAAGGACCGCTGAGGTTAATAGGGAATTCGGTGTGGATATCTATCCAGCCCTCCTGGTAATAACTAATAAGTCCGCGAGGACTATAAGCAGGATACTAAACACGGATATTCCAGTGCCTCAGGACCCAATTAGCGACGCCGTAAGGAGGGCTAGGGAAATACTAGAGTGCTTCCCTGGGGTCTACATATCAGCGCCAGGAGATTTTAATGCCATTGTAGAGACTGCCAAGGCTATGCATAAGTACCTATGACTCTCCCTGCTCTTCTTCCTCCTCACCAGGTAATCTAAGTAATGACCTTACCTGCTTTTTAGTCGCAGTCTCAACCTTGGCCTCGAGCTTGTCCTTATACATGGCTATTATGGTATCAACAATACTCAATATGGCCTTCGCAGTGTCTGACGTGGAGTACTTCATGAGGAATGGTTCACCCAGGTCGTTAGCCTCACCAATTCTCGGGTCAAGTGGTATCATGCCTAGGTATGGCACGCCGTACTTATCAGCCATCTCCTTACCAATCAACTTGCCAAATACATAATACGTCTTACCGGTGTCTGGACAATAGAAACAACACATGTTCTCAACTACGCCAACCACGGGCACCTTAACCTTCCTCGAAAAATCAATAGCCTTCTGAACAATCCTCCTGGAGACATCACTCGGTGCAGTCACTATTATGCTTCCAGTTAATTCATTAGTCAGCGTCTGCGCTATTGTCAGCGGTGCATCACCAGTGCCAGGTGGTAAATCAATGAACAAGGCATCCAGTTCACCCCAAAGCACGCTACCAAGGAAGTCCTTAATAGCCCTATCAACTAACGCCCCTCTCCATATTACGGCAGTATCGTCTGTAGGTAATAGGAAGTCTATTGACACAACCTTTATGCCGAATGGTCCCTCTGCCGGTATTATCTTCTCATCCTCACTCAAATAAAGGTTAGCGCCAACCAAACCGAGCAGTTTTGGTATTGTTGGTCCATAAATATCAGCATCAAGTACACCAACCCTATAACCCCTCATGGCGAAGCCAAGGGCTAGGCTTGCCGTAACGAAACTCTTGCCAACACCACCCTTACCACTCATTATCGCGAACTTCGTTTTAATACCCTTCATTGCCTGTGCAATGGCGCCAGTATCTAATGGGCCAGCTTTCTGGACTGAAACCTTAATCTTACCACCTTGGTTCGATGACATGCGTTTTACATCTACAGTAGTGGTGTTTAAAAATCAAACTCCTGTGCAAATTAAAATGATTAGTATTGAGATACGAAATCCTCAACCTTCGGAATCTCCTTAGGTAGCCCCTTCCTCTCCCTAATCTTCATCACCATGTCAACGAGCATATTCTCCGGAACAGGTGACCACCTGGCGAACTGGAGGCTCCAGAACACCCTACCTGCCGTGGCGCTCCTCAACTCATCACTTAGCGTGAAAGATTCAATGACAGGTATCTCGCCCTTAATCGTGACCATGTACTCGGTCTGCACCATATCGATCACCCTACCCCTATGCCTATTAAGTACACCGATCACTGAGCCAATGTTCTCCTGCGTTGTCTTAGCTTCTATGGATAGCATCGGCTCAAGTAATGTCGGCTTGGCAGCCAATATACCAGCCATTATTGCATTCTTCGCTGCCGGCATTATCTGGGCCGGTCCTCTGTGGGCTGGATCCTCGTGAACCACCGCATCATGGAGTATAACCTTGACACCCCTAACTGGTTCCTGCGCCAATGGGCCCGCTTGTATTGACCACCTGAAGCCCTGCACTATGTAGTCCCTAATCTCCCTTAGGTATTGTATACCTGTCGTCTTATCAACGAAGACATTGATGTACTGCTCATCCACAGTCCATATACCCCTAGCCTCATCAGTCTCCCAACCAGCCTTGTCCCTAAGTATCTTAGCCCTCTCCCTTGGGTCTTGGTCATCGGTTACCTCACCAAACTGTATCAGCCTTATTGTCTCCTCATCAAGCGGTTCAACACTTATGTAGAGCCTATTGTGCTTATTAGGTGATTTACCCTCGAAGGTTGGTGACGCAGCCCTAACAGTCTCCCTAAACCTAACCAGTGGTTGAGATACTGAGAAATCAAGTTTCGTTCTCTCCTTTAACAACCACGTCGCTATCTCCAGGTGTAGGGTACCAACACCACTAAGCAGTACCTGCCCAGTCTCCTCGTCAATCTTGAGGCTTAACGTCGGATCCTCAATGGTCAATTCCCTAAGACTCTCAACGAGCTTTGCCAAATCGTTTGGGTTCTTGGGCTCTATCGCTACCGTAACCACGGGCTCACTTATGTACTTCATCCTCTCGAATGGCGCCGCCATATCCTTAATTGATGAGGCAACGATAGTCTCACCAGCCCTTGCGTCATCAACACCAAGCAAAGCCACTATGTTACCGGCTGGTACCTCTGGTATCACTATCCTATTTGGACCCATGTATAGGTATGTCTGTAGAACCCTCTTTGCCGTCTTCGCATTTAGTAGGTAAACCTCGTCGCCCTCCCTGATGGTACCGCTGAACACCCTACCAGTTGCTATCAAGCCCGCGTGCGGATCCTTGTTCATTTTGCTAACCGCAATCACCGTTGGCCCATTGGGATCAGCCTCAAGCAGTGCCTTACCCAGTGGCGAGTTTATATCGCCCTTCCATACCTTCGGTATCCTGTACCTCTGGGCAACGTTGGGTGGTGGTACATGCTCCACAATCATGTTAAGTATAGCCTTATACAGCGGGAATTCCTGCGCTAACTCATCAACGTAGTTCTTCTCGTAGGCGTCAACAATATTGCTAAACTTAAGCCCAGCCTTTGCGGCCTGTGGTATTGTAACACCCCACTTATACAATGCTGAACCAAGGGCGACCTGACCCTTAGATGGGTCAACCTTCCATTTATCCTTAAACTCTGGGTCGGCGTACATATCTATTAGGTTGTTGAAGTCCTTAACAATCTCGATAATCCTCTGTTGAATCTCATTGGGGCTAAGTCTCAACTCCTTAATTAACCTATCAATCTTGTTTATGAAGAGCACGGGCCTGACCATCTCCTCCATTGCCTGCCTAACCACAGTCTCTGTCTGCGTCATAACACCCTCAACAGCATCAACAACAACCAAGGCTCCGTCCATAACCCTCAGGGATCTCGTTACATGGCCCGTGAAGTCCACATGGCCTGGGGTATCCACGAAGTTTATTATGTATGGTTTACCCTCATACTCGAAGTACAGGCTTATGTTCGCAGCCTTAACAGTCATTTGTCTCAACTGCTCGATCTCGACATAATCCATTGCCAACGCCTTACCCGCAACCTTGGGGCTCAGTAGACCGGCACCCATTAGTAGTGAGTCTGTGGTTGTTGTTTTACCATGATCGACATGCGCCAGAGTACCGGCATTCCTAACCTGCGCCGGGTTCCGCATCATTGATAATATATCCTCAATCTTCTTCTCAACAATCCTAACAGCCATCGATAATCAAAACCCACCGACAGAATGACTAAATAAACCTTTCTGCCACCGAGACCTCACACAACAATTACATGGGCAAGATACCGCAGGACCTAAGCACCGAAACCAATCGCCTGGAGCAGCCTAGGTAGTAATTCGTATCAACATCATAGTTAGTAATGACATTACGTAATTCATAGAGAACACTATCAGTACGTACCCTGGAGTATCCACGTTTACACCCGCTAAGGAGGTAATCAATAAGTAGGTAGTAAATCGATGGTATAGAGACACTGAGGGGCAGGGACTCCATCAATAATTCCCTGGTGACGCTAAGGTGAACACTACCGTGGCTTAGATAATGACCGCCACCAACACCAACCAAATGCGCAATCTCGTGACCCAAGACCTGCCAGCCCCAATACGGGCTGCATTTACCGAAGTCCCGCCTAATGCGTCCACTACTAATATGGATACTAACCGAGTTGTACCTTTTAACGTACATCACATGCCCATAGGTATGCCTATAAATTGCCCTACCATATATCCAGATGCTGCGGATCATAGGCACACCGCGTGGGTAGGCATTGTTAAACATCTTGATTATGGTGTCGATTACGTCGAAATCATCGTTAATACTGAGTAACTTAATTATGGGATGACTAAGGTTGTATTCGATGCCATCCCTAGTAACCCTAATCCACAGGGCTCTCGTAATTACAGCACTTTTAAGGTGAACCTTAATTATCAGTTCCAGGCTAATGTCATCACTGCTCCGTGGAGGTGCATTTCATCACCTAAGGTATGCCGGAAGCTATGGCTTTTAGTGCTTTTAAGATAGTATTTACTTAAAAGCATGTGGTTAGGTGGTTGAAGTTGGTGGTCATCAATGATAATGAACCAAACCCACCTTTACTGAATGATTGGGTCGTTTTGGTTTTCGTGGTTTTTGTGGCATTTATTTTTGTTGGTGGGTGAGTCCTCTTAGGGCTATCAAGTAGGCTGATGCCGTGTGTCTGTCTAGTCCATACTTTCTCATGGCCTCATCGTGTTCTGTTGAGTTCGTTGTACCTTTTGGGTTCACGTACTTAACCTCTATGCTATATAGTGGTGCCTTCATGGTTATTCTCTCAATGATTGTGCTTCTGAATACCGAGACTTTATAGTTGTAGTTCTCGTGTTTCCTATCACCATTCATAATCCACACCAGCCTTAACCTACCGAGAACCTCCGGGTTCTCCAGGAACAGCGTCTTGACACCATTGTTGTAAGTATAATCCAACAATTCATGAATCCTCATGCTGATGATGCTCCAAGCCTTGTGCTTGGGAAAGCCTCGTGTAGTTACCTCGCTAAACCAGAACGTCCTGTGGTCAATGAGTTCACCGTCTTCATCAATGATTACCAGGTTAATCCTATCGGTGTTAACGTCAACACCACCAAATAGTTTACCACCATTGCGTTTATGCCTAGACATGTGCTCGTAGTACATATCTAGCGGTACTGTTATGTGAATTTCACCGTGAAGCCACAATTGGTTATTTCTAGTGCCAACACCGTCAATCACGACTCTACCCATGTACTCAACACGCCCGGTGAGGATTGTATCGAGCAACTCACTGTAGATCCTCGGTATTGTGGGCTTTATAACAACCCTACTAGTTGTTCCATTATATTTAATCGTCGTCACGTGAAACTCATGGTTGGGCTTCAAGGTAATGTTCCTATTTGGATACTCCAACTCGCTCTGTTGAAACATGAGCCAATCACCCAACTCAACACCCCTGAAATTAACATCTAACGCCCTACATGATTCGTAAACACCCATCACCAGAGTCACAACGCCGTCGGCATACCTACGATTCGGAACAATTCCATAGGCAATGCTCCTAAACATACCCTTCCAACCAACCTTAGTACCAGGTAAGATTTGTTGCTGTTTAACTACTGCCAGCACCCTATGCGTAGCGATCCTAAACAACCACGCCGTTGACAGCAACTCCTTAGCCACATCCCTATTGGCGTTGAACGGGAGCTTAATGGTTACATAATTCATAAGGGGATATCCCCAGTTAAATTTATAAACTTAACCCCAACACCCTTAATTGTGCCCCTGGGTTTCCAAGACCCGTAGGGCAATGAACCCTAGGCGACTAGCGGCGAGCCGCTGCGGTGAGGGGGCCCAGGGAGACCGTCGAGAAGGAGACGGTGGGTCAACCGCCGCCTCCGGAGAGACGGTTGGAGCATTTATGTGGAGACTCGGGATTGGGCAATACTTTACGATGCAGACACCAAACCTGAGATCCTTGAAAACAACACCAAGGTACTAGGAATCGATTTAGGAAGAATCGACGCAGCTTTCCTTAGTCATTACCACGTCGATCACTATGGCGGTTTTGAGTACGTGGGTAAAGTTAGGAGCGGTTTGAGGGTTTATGTTCCTGAGAACGATAGAGTATTAAGTAGATGGGGACTAAGGCCAGTAATTACGGTGCAACCAACGGAGATACTTAGAGATGCAATTACGACAGGTGTTATGAGCGGTGTGGGCATTAATGAGCATGCATTAACCATAAGGCTTGATAACCAGGGACCCGTAGTTATTGTCGGCTGCTCACACCCGGGAATTGACGGTATCGTTAGGAGGACTTATGACTTGTTTGGTGAGCTGTATCTAGTCATTGGCGGCTTTCACGGACCTTCACGGTACCAGCTTGATGATGTCGCTAAACACTCAAGGTATGTTTGCCCAGCCCATTGCTCGGGAAGGGATGCTAGGCGGTATGTCGCTTCTAAGTACCCCGATAAATATTGCGATGTTAGAACAGGGACTACGTTAGAATTACCATTTAGTTAAGTAGCTGAGAAGGTTTCTTAAAACAGGTGATTATGACTGATTGGGATGGTTAGTAGGGATGTAATACTTGATTATGTCAACAGGGTCAATGGGGAGTGGGTAATCAGGGGCAGGGTTAGGAGTAGGTCCAGGCCAGGTACTTGGCATAGCGTTGAGGTTAGGATTAGGAGGTCGAGGGATGGTTACATCTCGATAATTGGTAAGTGCGATTGCGAGGCATTCACGAGGGGGCGCATGGTTTGTTGGCACATCCTCCACCTAACTAATGTATTTATTAGAAATAGGCGTAAGACTACAGGTGAACTTGGTGTTTTTATAAATTAGTAACAGTAGATTAGTAATAGAAAGGTTTTTAACAGAGGCCGCAAAAATCGATGGTGTGGTGAGTCCACTAGCAATAATAGTCTTCATATACCTAATGAAGAATGCCTCACTAGTCATCATAAACGCGTCAATCACACAGGCAACACCACTAGTAAACATAACACTACCAGTAACGCCCCTAGGACCAGTAACCGTGCTAAATAGTTCGGGATACGCAATACCATATTACATAAGTAATAATGAGGTGATAATACCAATGCCAGGCCCTGGGAATATAACCATAGAGTACACACCATACATCGGGATACTAAGCAATGGAACCCTCCAATTGGTTGTATCGTCGAGCTACGAAGTAAACCTCCAGATGGCGAACGATGTGTTACCAACATCAATACCAAACAACATAGAGGGCTTCCAGAAAACAAACTCGGGTGTCACACTAACGCTGGCTCCTGGCAATTACGTAATTAACTTCATAACCACGGCCCAAACAACCCAACAGGCAATTAATCAAAGGAGCGCCACGATGATTAGGAAACCAACTTCTTCATACGTACTGCTATATTACACGGTATTGATTATCGCGGTCGTGGTTTTAGCAATCATAGCATTAATGATCATTAGGGAACGTAGGTAACTACTTAAAAAGGATCCCCGCTTAATAGATGCCTTAATGAGCATAAAACCACCACCATACACATACGACGAATTCCAGGTGGGTATGAAACTAAGATCGCAGGGATTAACTATAACGGAGACACACGTTGTGCAATTCGCTGGATTAACCGGAGACTACAACCCACTTCATATGGATGAGGTCTTTGCTAAAAACACCATTTTCGAAGGCAGGGTAGCCCACGGATTACTAACACTATCCCTAGCCACAGGATTATTCGCACCATTAGTTGCCGGCACAACAATAGCACTACTCGAAGTAAACGTAAAATTCCTAAAACCCGTAAAGATAGGGGATACGATATACGTGGATACCGAGGTAGTCGACAAGAAACCTAGCAATAAATACAACGGCGGTGTTATAACATTTAGACTCGAAGTAAAAAACCAGAGGGATGAGGTCGTAGCAGTTATAGACCAGAAATTACTAATAGCGAGAGGATTAGCCGTAAAGAATAACGTACTAAGACAGTGACGATGCGTAGCACTTTTAAACCAGCCACACACCATTTACATAGCCGGGTCGTCTAGCGGCCAAGGATGGCGGGCTCTGGACCCGTTGACCCCGGTTCGAATCCGGGCCCGGCTACCATCACTGGGGATGGCCTTTGAGCCTTTTTGATGCCTCCCTGTAGATTGGGTCCAGGAATTCGTAGTCCTTAATTATACTTAACTTCTCCAGGTTTGGTAATTATGTTGTGTAGGACGCTTGAGGATATTGTGGAGCCCTCCTCATCCTCAAGGCACCTAAGCACCCTACCCCAGCTTTGATGAGAAGGCTGTTGAGAAGAACGAGTACAGCTCCCTCCTACCGTAATTCTCCTTAAGCATCCTACAGTCTATGAGTACTGAGTCAACATTAACCTCATTAAGGGCCACGAGTAATACAGAGGTCTTACCAATCCTCCTTATGCCAGTCAGCACAATGATCGGCCTACCCCTGCCCACAACATCTATGACTTCAGAAACTTCCCTAACCCTATCAAACAAGTCCTCCCACTGGCCTTAGGTCTCTCATCAAATAACACTTCTGCCCTAGAACAATTATTCTGCCCCAGAAATATAAACTAACCATTTCCAAGAATGACCTAGTATTGTTAATATTGACTCAAGGGGATACGTTGAGGTGCAGCCTTAATAGTTGCGCATTTGGCATTAACCGGGGTTATTGTATTGCATTACGTAGTTAAGCACTTCATTGCCAATTAGACCCTTCTCATAGAGTAGTATGTAGCCGCTGTAGTTACCGCTAACCATTGCCATGTACCCGTAGTGTACGGGGTATTGGAGGGGTATTGGGTATGTCCAGTTGCTTAGTGTTAGGATTATTGGTGGTCTAGGTGTTTGGCTGAAGTTGGATGCTGTCGATAATCCTTCCAGGTCTGAATTGGCAACTATGGGCGTTAGGTATGGTAGGTGCCAGTTGTAGTCTATGAAGGCTAGTAGCGTATAGCCAGATATGCTGTAGTTATCAATCCATCCCTCCTTTGCGTATGGGGATATTATCAATAGGGGCACCCTCTCACCAAGCACGTTGTAGTTAGGTAAACCCAATTTGCTAAGATATCCATCCTCACATTTTGGGTTGATACCGTAATTATAGATTATGGGTGGTGGTACCTGGTCATAGAAGCCACCGCCCTCATCAAAGGTTATGAAGATCACGGTGCTATTCCAGTAGGGGCTGTTCATTATTGCATCTATGAAGTAGGCTAGATTGATTTGGCCCTGGGTTAGGTTGTATGGTGGATGTAGATCCAGGGCTGAGTGTTCATCATAGCCATTACCGCCGGTGAACATTAGGAAGGAGACGGCTGGTAGGTTGCCATCCTCCAGATCCTCCAGGAAGACGCTTGTGTTGAAGTAATGACCGCTGTACTCTTCTGAACCGGGTATTAGGGAGAGTGGTATGGTGGCCTGGGTTGGCCTTGAACATAGCCGTAGTCGAAGTATGCCCACGACACATTATACCTAGTTAATTGATAGAGTATTGTTTCATTGAACGTCACGATGCACCCACTCCCAGAACCGAAGGCTGGGACTGGGTAACCCACTAGGTACGATATCCTATTAGGTGTTGTGGTAGCTAGGTCAGGAGAGAAGAAATTCTCAGCTAGGACGTACTCCTCAGCATAATCCCACAATAACGGTACTTGCTCATAGGATAAATAAACCATGGATTGACGCCCAGAACCCTTAACGAAACCATCCATGGCACCCCTATCCCAATCAACATGGTAATTCATATAACCCTCCCAGGGATCTATTAGTATGACGGAATTTGCGTAATATGGCTTGGCTCCACTAATCGTAATGCTCAGATTAAGCCCAAGTGGCCTAGCCAGTGATAGTGTTATGTTGTTTATTATTGGTGGTACCCCGAAGGGATATGCCCCATATATGTTGTCGAAGGAGTGATTCTCCAGTATTATTATCACCACATGCCTTATTGGTGTGGCTGTGCTGTACTGCTGTGTCGCGACTTTAGTAACGGTCACGGTGTGTTTAGTGCGAATTAGGGTTAGGAATATTGATATGGTTATTATGGTCATAAGTATTATGATTACTAACCAAGGGAATCTACGCATATTAACCGCTCACCAGGTTCAGGTTATCGCCGAGGGATAACCCACCTTGCGATATTAACGGCACCTTAGCTAATTGGACCTGGACCAGGAACTTATTATGCTTAACTATGAAGGGTGCCGTGATGGAGACGCCACCACTGAGCACATAAATGGGTTGGTTTGTGGAATAAACAATATTGTCTAGGAATTCGTAGAAGCCGTTGGTTATGTCCTGGCTAAGCCCAATAACTGTGTTGAACCCATTAAGCATGTTCACGTAATTACCCCTAATCTCGAGGAGGGGTAGGTTGTTGGACACGTTAACTAGGCTCCACTCCCCACTCGATGCTCGCTTACTTAACTCATTATTTAATAACCTAACCCTAACAATTGAGGTGCTAGCCGACTTAGTGGTTATGTTAATCAAAGGCCCATCACCGTGGCCCTCAACCCTGGAACCCTCTATTGTTAGTAGTAAATCACTCTGCGGCCTATTAACAGTAGATGCTTCTATTGTGAGTGGGTGAACCTCTGAGTTACTTATAGTCACCCTACCCACGGAGTCAATTAGGCGTAGCACACCACCAAGCCTACTGCAGCATATTAAGGCATCGATGAATCCGTAATCCACGATAATAGGCGTGTTAACAAACAACTGAGCTCCATAAGCCTGAACACCACCCCTCTCTGTGCCGAAGACTGTGTTTGTGACCATGAGCTTACTCCTGCCGTCAGTATTACCGTAATTTATACCTACGCGGAAGCCTAGTATTTGGGTGTTAGTTATCTGAATAGTACCTGTTCC
>OGCG01000703.1_pt1 | contig 19412 bp, 12 predicted proteins | sample 1570061 | NCBI WGS metagenome assembly OGCG01 (sample SAMN06268698, study PRJEB24515) | hot springs metagenome | isolation source: Joseph's Coat, Yellowstone National Park, Washington, USA | place: USA:Joseph's Coat, Yellowstone National Park, Washington, USA
GGAGGGATTTGAACCCACCCACTTGCCACGTGAGCGGATCATTATTTTATTGATAATTTTAAAATTGAGAAAAAATTCTCTAGGTCTTTTCTCTCTCTTCTGCTACCATTCCTTGGGTTAAATGAGCATATCTTTCTGTTGTCTTAAATGAATTATCGCTGAGTAAGATTTGAAACATCCTAATACCCACAGATTAATCACCAAAAGATCCTTTCAAGAACATTGTTTTAAACCAATGCTTAACCACATGGACATGAAACCTTTGAATATCGGCCTTGTTCCAGATTCGCCTTAATAGATTCATTATATATTGGTAAATTATCACTCCATTTTTGGTTGTGAAAAGTTCAGTTGTATTAGAATTTCAATCCTACCTTAGTCCAATTTAAACAAATATGAGAGCGAGGACGGCAGTGGAAGATACATAGATTTCAATCCTACCTTAGTCCAATTTAAACATATATTCTATGCTAATGGATTAATTTTTGACTTAATATTTCAATCCTACCTTAGTCCGATTTAAACTCATCAATGTAAAGATAGTTCTTATTCTCTTCATATTATTTCAATCCTACCTTAGTCCGATTTAAACGAATGGACCTTCGCAACAAATATCCCGTTTTATTTCTTATTTCAATCCTACCTTAGTCCAATTTAAACGATTTCTTCTACATCTGGCTATGGAAATTTCCGAGAATTTCAATCCTACCTTAGTCCAATTTAAACCGTTTCCGGCATTTCAAGCATGGCCAGATTGGACAGATTTCAATCCTACCTTAGTCCAATTTAAACAGAACCGAATGTAAACACAAAAGTTGAAGAAATGTCATTTCAATCCTACCTTAATCCAATTTAAACGAGTATAGTTAACATCTTGAATTGGATAATCAATCCAATTTCAATCCTACCTTAGTCCAATTTAAACGATTCTGATGTAATGCCTTATGTCGCTGTGCTTCCAAGATTTCAATCCTACCTTAGTCCAATTTAAACGCTTGGAATACTGGAATATGAAAAAATAGTCATACAATTTCAATCCTACCTTAGTCCAATTTAAACAACGTTCCCCAGGCATACCATTCCAATTGGCATAAAGATTTCAATCCTACCTTAGTCCAATTTAAACTGCTATCCTGGAATCAGTAAAAATGTACGAAACAGTATTTCAATCCTACCTTGGTCCGATTTAAACAGGATCCTATGATTGTTAAGTTGAGGGAGGAATTACATTTCAATCCTACCTTAGTCCGATTTAAACATATATCGATGCATCAGCAGTTAATGTTTACATATATGTATTTCAATCCTACCTTAGTCCGATTTAAACACATCTGGGAGGGCTTTCATATTTTTCTTTTAATCCTATTTCAATCCTACCTTAGTCCGATTTAAACTAAAGTAATTTCAATTTCTACGGATGGAATTTTAATGTATTTCAATCCTACCTTAGTCCGATTTAAACATATACTATTTCTTTGCATATTTGGAATATTTCATTATAATTATTTCAATCCTACCTTAGTCCGATTTAAACCTGATACGAGTCCTACTACCGTTTCGTTAGGTTGGACATACTCATTTCAATCCTACCTTAGTCCAATTTAAACATAAAATCGATAGTTTTAGCGATAGTCTTTGGCGTTATATTTCAATCCTACCTTAGTCCAATTTAAACATGGGGGACAACACGTATGGCAGATTACGATTTTTAATTTCAATCCTACCTTAGTCCAATTTAAACGAAAGGCATGGAATTTGAACAGGTATGGGTAGCTTTATTTCAATCCTACCTTAGTCCAATTTAAACTATTATTTCTATCTGGCATCATTCAATCCATCATCTCATTTCAATCCTACCTTAGTCCAATTTAAACCCCATCTTTTAATGGTCCTCCAATAGTTGGTGTTTTCCTATTTCAATCCTACCTTAGTCCAATTTAAACGTAAATCTAAAATCTGCCTTATGTCATTCCATGTACTATTTCAATCCTACCTTAGTCCAATTTAAACCATTCATTTTTCTCAGCCTCCCTTTGTTTAACTATCATTTCAGTCCTACCTTAGTCCAATTTAAACGAAAATATCCTAGCTTTTTCGCGTACGGCCCAGCTCTGATTTCAATCCTACCTTAGTCCAATTTAAACCCCAAAGCTCGGGATGCTTTTTCAAGATGTCTATTATATTTCAATCCTACCTTAGTCCAATTTAAACTCTTCATTCTCACAAATTCACAGAAGCTTCCTGTAGATTTCAATCCTACCTTAGTCCAATTTAAACATAAGATAACAGGTGACATCAAGTTAGCTAAATTTGACCAATTTCAATCCTACCTTAGTCCAATTTAAACGTTGCAAGTATTATATTAAAAGAGATTGAAAAATTAATATTTCAATCCTACCTTAGTCCAATTTAAACACATTGCCCTCTTCATCTATTCCCCATTTAGTCCAATCATCATTTCAATCCTACCTTAGTCCAATTTAAACAAGGATTACCGAAGGTTTAATAAGATATGAATAATAATTTCAATCCTACCTTAGTCCAATTTAAACTTGTATTATCAAAAAAACAAAGAAAAAATCAAAGCAAGAATTTCAATCCTACCTTAGTCCAATTTAAACAACAAATACTGCAACCCAATTATATTATAATGTAACATTTCAATCCTACCTTAGTCCAATTTAAACGGAATGAACCTACAATTTTTTTATATGGATTTAATAAATTTCAATCCTACCTTAGTCCAATTTAAACAAAAAACATTTAAGGGAGAAGGAAAAGGTATAGGAGATATTTCAATCCTACCTTAGTCCAATTTAAACTCAATAAAATTGGTGTATATCAAATTTCTATTTTATAATTTCAATCCTACCTTAGTCCAATTTAAACACGCATAGTGCCTTAACTGTGTTAGTTCAGTATGCCCCATTTCAATCCTACCTTAGTCCAATTTAAACCCACGTGAATTGGATGAAAAAATCGAGAAAATAACAATTTCAATCCTACCTTAGTCCAATTTAAACTCAATAACAAACCCCCATTCTTCATTATTAACTACAGAACATTTCAATCCTACCTTAGTCCAATTTAAACAATTAGACCAAAATGCATGCCTATCTAATATTACATTTCAATCCTACCTTAGTCCAATTTAAACAGTAAATATAGCGAATAATTAATTTAAGTTCTTTTTCATTTCAATCCTACCTTAGTCCAATTTAAACTGTAATTTACCGTAATCATCAATATAAAAATAATCTTTATTTCAATCCTACCTTAGTCCAATTTAAACTTATTTTTATAATAATAGTTAGGCGATTAATATGAATATTTCAATCCTACCTTAGTCCAATTTAAACAAGGCTTATTTTTGCATTTTTTAGGGGTTTAAGCGCAAAATCACAATGCTTTATGTCGGGGATGTATAATAATGTATTCCTTATTTAAAGATCCCCGACATAGGTCTTTTTTTAATTATCAAAAAAGGTTTAAATTATGTTATCCAAGTTTGCCTTTTCTATACCAAGTGTTTTAACATTTATAACTTTCTATATATATTAATAAGATAGTGTCCAAAAATTTTGTGTATAAGGTTAAAGATACCTCCTTGGCAAAATCACAGGCAAGGAGGCATGAATAATATGGAAGATCTGGATAAAATACTTTCGGAAGTAGTGAGAAAGACCGTGAAAGAAACGCTGGAGACAATAATGAACACAGAAAGGGATATATTCATAGAAAAGAACGATGGAACTAAGAATGGGACATATAGAAGAACACTCAATACTAAGTATGGTTTCATTGATGATCTAAGAGTTCCAAGGGACAGAAAAGGGAATTTTAAAAAATGGTATTTGAGCCCTAAAGAAGATCACTCGATATCGAAGATCTAATCTTTAGTTTTGCGTTAGTTTAATTCTACTTACTAAATAAAAATAAAAGTCAGCACTTGATTATCTTTAAAATAAAAAAGGATTCGATTAAATAATTTTTAGAGAAAAAGTCGTGCTAAAATCTATATTCTACATATTTTTGATGTTATTATTTTCTATATTGGATAATATTAAGGCAAAACTCCAGTTATTAATCTCCCTGTTTATAATATATTAATAAGAGATGCAATTTTGTTTCCATGTTGTAAATGGCTTTAGAATATTTATTATTTCATTCATCCTTGAATTCATTAAAACTTTTCCTTGCCTCTTTCTGAAAAGAATTAAATATTTTTGTTTTAAAATTTCTATCTTCTGGTATAAGATCCATTCTTTGTACCATAATTTTTTTCAAGAAATATCCGCCTTTCATGTTCATTATTGTTTCCAGTGTTTCATTTACAGTCTTTCTTACCTCTCAGAAAATTTTATCCGGATTTCCCATATTGTTCATGCCTTCTTGAGTAGAGTTTGCCAAGAAAGTATCTTTTTTCTTTACACAAACTTTTTGGATACAATCAAATTTTTGTCTTTTAAATTAAATTTAAAAATGTGGACATAATGTTATGCTTTTTCATAACAATACTTAAATATAATGATCCTATTTTAGGATACTAAAAAAATGAAGAAGGAGGTTTTTGTATGAAAAGAAAATATTATGCGATAATTTCAGTAATTGTGGTTCTCATTATAGTAGTTGCAGCCATAGCTCTAGTATTTATTAAACCTTCATCAACCACGAAAAGTGTAACACCTCCATCAATTACGTCAGTAGTTTCATCTACGGTATTAACTACGGCAGGAACACCTATACAATTTTCTGTTAGTACGTCTGGAAATGTTTCTAAAATATTATGGAATTTTGGAGATGGGACCTTTGGAAATGGCTCTTCTGTATCTCATACATATTTAATTCCAGGGAAATATTTAGTATTTGTAAATGCAACAGGTCCAGGTGGTTTTGCTAATAATCTAAACAACCTTATTGAAATTACTGTAATTTCTCCTTCAATATCCTCTGCGATTGCATCCAAAATTACTCAACCAGTTATACTTTTTAATAAAACATTAAATTCGAGAGCTCCCATATTCAATATAAATGAAAAGGCCATTTTTATTGCATCTTATGCCCAACCACCTAGTGCAGCAAATTGGTCTCTGGGATATTATAAAATTAATTTTGGAAATGGAAAAACAACTGTGGAACCAGTATATTATAACATATCTTCAGGAACCTATATATCTACAATTTTTACAAATGTCTTTAATCAAACAGGATTTTATCCTGTGAATTTAACCATCATTACATACAATGAAACTCCATTTTCGAATGATTTAATTACAGTAAACTCAAATAATACGGATTATTTGCCATTAGCATATTATAATCGAGTTATTAATTCAACCGATTTTCAATTCTCTTCATATATTTCAACGGTTTATGTTTCTTCACCTAATCAAAATGTAAATATTTCAATACAAAATAAGGCCGTTTCTAATAACACTGTTATAAACGATGTAGAGGTAGTGCCGGGGGGACCTTTTTCATTCGATCCTGCCATAGCTCCTTCTACTGTAGATTTAGAAGTAATACAAAATGTTTATGAACCATTAATTCAATATAATCAATCAACATTTAATCTTGTACCAGTTGTAGCTTCACAGGTTCCAACAATTCAAAATGGACTAGAATCTAACAATGGGCTTAATTATACCTTCCCAATAAGACAGGGATTAAAATTCTCGAACGGAGATGTGCTTACGGCTTGGGATGTTTATGTAAGTTTCGTGAGAGATTTATTATTTACTCAAGGAGTACCAGGTACGAATGGATATTTAATTGCACAAGATCTTTTACCAGGTGGGGGTTTTGCACCTGGCCTATTTACTAATGGGACTGCATTATATCAAAATATTACAAAGGCTATAACCTACAATAATGCAACTCAAACAGTCACGTTTCATTTATTATTCCCAGATCCTGCATTTCTAAGTTATTTAGCATCCCTCTGGGGTGTTCAAATAATGGATTGGAACTGGCTTATTCAACATGGAGCTGGAATAACTTTCACTCCTACAGGATTTTTAAATTATACACAGTATGGAAATCAGCAAGATTATAATGAATATATAAGATGGAATCCTATGGGTTCAGGACCTTATATGGTAGGCAGTTATCTCCAAGGACAGTCTATTTTGCTTGTTCCTAACCCTAATTTTATACCTATACCTGGAGTATTTGGATATAATGCACCAGTAAAAGACAAAATTATAATAACCTGGGTAAAAGATACTGAAACTGCGATTATGATGATCAAAAGTGGAGAAGCAGATATTGTTACTCATCTTCCAAGTTATGCATTTTCATCAATTCTTGATATGCAATCCCAAGGAAAAATTAATATTGTTTCATATCAAACAGAACACATAAACTTATTTGCATTTAACTTTGATATAAATATGACACTATTGCATTCTTTAGGTTCTCAATATAATTTACCTTATAATTACTTTGCAAATTTGTACGTTAGGAAAGCCTTCGCATATTCCTTCAATTACACAAATTATATTGACAATCTTTTGGGAAATTCTGTTTACCATATTAATTTCGGTTTTAACTATGCTGGCTTAATTCCTAAGGGCATGCCAGGATATATCCCTCCAAATGAAATAAAGAATCTTCCACAGTTCAATTTAACATTGGCTAAGCAATTTTTGGAAGAATCTGGTTTTTATAATATTTCTGTTAATATCCCAATCATTGTACCATCTGGAGATACTACAGACTATGCAGCTGTTGGTATGTGGGCACAAAATTTACATAGTATTGATCCGAACATAATTATATCACCTCTTTACTTATCATTTTCTACAATTATTGGCTATGGAATGCCAGGAGAAAATCCAATGCCCATATGGTGGATGGATTGGAACCCTCCTTGGAATTATCCTACTGCTACCTTTAATTTCTGGTATCTAGCAGGTAGTTTAGGTGGTTTTTATCCTCCAGTTGACGGAATAACTTCTGCCAATTTAATTCAGTGGAATTATACATCGGAAGCTGACCAATGGCATTCTTTACAAAATTATATTGTAAAAGCTGAATCTAGTTCTAACATAAGCGAAGCATTAAATTACTTTGATGATGCAGAACAAATTGCAATAAACCTTACTTTATATGTATATACTTATCAGGAAAATGGCATCTACGTGATTTCTCCATCAATTCAAGGAATGCAATATGAAATGAATTCAATAACTAATAGTGCTACCCAATTATTTTTCTTTTATTTGAATAAAACATAAATTTATTTATTATTTTTTTAAAAAATCAATTTAAAAATTTTATAATTTTACCATTTTTTATAACAATTTCTATATTATTTGAATCTAACAATATATCTATATTTTCAATGGGATTCTCTTTAAGAATTATTAAATCAGCTAATTTTTCTTTTTCTAATGTCCCTATATATTTACTTTGTCCCGTAGCTTCTGAAGCAATTCTTGTAGCTGAGATAATCGCTTCTGAAGGCGTCATTCCTAAATTTTTTACAAATAATTTTAATTCCAGGGCATTTTTACCGTGGGGACAAAAATTTGCACCGGAAAAATCTGTACCTGTTGCTAATTTCACTCCAATCCTTTTTGCTTTTTTTATATTTTCTATACTTATATCATATATCTCTTCTGCCTTTTTTAATGCCCATTCAGGTAAAATGATATTACTATCATTTTTAACAATGTTGTATAATATTGAGAAAGTAGGAATTAAAATTGTACTATTTTCCTTTGCTAAATTAGATGCTGCATCATCTATATATATACCATGTGCTATTATCTTCACCCCTGACTTTATACTGTTTAGAATTCCTTCTTTACCTTGAGCATGTGCATGGACAAATCTATTTGTTGCTTTTGCTTCATCTACTATGGCTTTCAATTCTTTTAAAGTAAATCCCCTATATTCAGGCCTATCCTTCTGGGACAAAACACCACCTGTAGCCATTACCTTGATAAAATCAGGATTTTCTCTCAATGCGTACCTAGCAGCTTTTCTACATTCTTCTTCTCCATCACACAATATGCTTGTCATTTCCTGTGTATTCATAAATTTGCTGGTTCGGACATCAACATACTCTGTAGGCAAATAATGAATATCACCATGACCAAAAGTAGGTGTTAAAAAATATCCTGCTGCAAAAATCCTAGGCCCGAATATTGTATTTTCATTAACAGCATCCCTTAGTTGGAGACCAATTATTCCACCTGCATCAACAATAGAAGTAAAACCTGCATTGATTAAACGTTCTAGATCTTTTATTCCCCTTGCAAATCTTACACCTATAGGGGTTAATAATGATTCCTTAAGTGTATCGCCTGTTTTGAAACCATCTATATGTAAATGAGAATCGATTAAACCAGGTAAAACATATTTGTTTTTAGCATCAATGATTTTTGAGTTTTCTGGAATATTTATACCATTTTGTTTCCCAATTTCTTTAATCTTACCATTTTCAATTATTATTATTCCATTTTTAATTACTTCCTTATTTTTAGATGTAAAGATGTTCGCATTTATTATAGAAAGAAAATCGGAATGTGATGATTGTTCATTCATGATTTATAATAAAATAAATGATTTATTAAGTTTTTGTATATTATGTCCAACAATTATTCAAAACATTTAAATAAAAATTTTACTTATTTTTAAATATGGTTTATAAGAGGTTAACAGAAGAATTTGATGTAAAAATACCTATGAGAGATGGAGTAAATTTAAGCTCAATAATTGTTAGACCCGTTATAAATCAAAAACTGCCTAGTATACTTTTAAGAACTCCGTATTTAACAGTTTCAGGTTATTTTGAAAAATTTATAAATGATGCAAGGTTTTTTGCCGAGAGAGGTTATGTTTTTATAATTCAAAATTGTAGAGGAAAAAATGGATCGGATGGTATTTTTTATCCATTTAAAAATGACGGAGAGGATGGATATGACACTATTAAATGGATTATAAATCAAAAGTGGTCAAATGGCAGTATAGGGACAATCGGAGCGTCATACTCAGGATGGAATCAATGGAAAACGGCCATTCTTAACCCACCTGGATTAAAAACAATGATAACTATTGTATCTCTTCCTGATCCTGTTTATAATGTACCATATCAAAATGGTGCCTTGGTCTTATGGATGGCAGAATGGCTAGCAATGGTCGAGGGAAAAATAAACACGCCTACTAGTATATATAATACGGAAAAACTGTTAAAATATCTTCCATTAAAGAAAATGGATAAATTATTTGGTTGGAATTCCAAAATTTGGAAGGACTGGATTGAACATTATATTTTAGATGATTATTGGAAAGAAACATTTTATCAAGACAAACTAGAAAAAATAAAAATTCCTGTATTGCACATATCTGGATGGTATGATGATGATATCATAGGGACACACAAAAATTACTATAGTATAACGCATAATAAAGATTATAATGAAAAATTATATTTTCAAAAATTAATAATAGGACCTTGGCCTCATAAAGTTAATACAAATAATAATTGGCAAATTGATTTTGGTCTTAAAGCATTTTTAGATTTGAGGAAAATAGAGTTAAATTGGTTCGATAAATATTTAAAAAATAAAAATATAGATTTAATAAATAACCACCCAGTTGAAATATTTATTATGGGTGAAAACAAATGGTTTAATGAAGAAAAATGGCCTCCGGATGGTATGAAATATGTTAATTATTATTTACATAGTGAAGGCAGGGCAAACTCTTTATTTGGGGATGGAAATTTAAATGATAAACTTCCTAAGAATGAAAAAAATGATGAATATGATTATGATCCAATGAATCCTGTATCTCACGTTCATGATCCATTGAATATGGATGCTGAAGGACCATTCGATCAAAGATCTATAGAAATGAGAAATGATGTACTTGTTTATCAAACAGAACCCCTTGAATATAATTTAAGAATTGCAGGTGATATATTTTTAAGGTTATACGTATCATCTTCTTCAAAAGATACTGATTTTTGGGCACAAATTACTGATGTTTACCCGAACGGTTATTCAATGCATCTTACAGAAAATATTATGAGATGCAAGTTTAGAATGGGTTTAGAAAAAGAAGAATATTTGGAACCAGATAAAATTACAGAGTGTAATATAGATTTATGGGTCATTGCAAACACATTTTTAAAGGGTCATAGGATTAGATTAGATATTTCGAGCAGTTGTTTTCCTAAATATGATAGAAATTTAAATACCACTAATAGATTTGGTTGTACTAAAAAGTATAAAATTGCGCATCAAAAAATCTTTCATAATAAGAATAATCCATCATATTTAAGGCTACCAGTAATAAAGAAATTTTAAATTTTTAAAATATAATTAATCCCATAAGATTCTGTCATATTTATTTAATATTTTTGGCCCATCTGATGTTACCTCAACCATATCTTCTAGAGCTAAGTCTCCGAAATCTTTATTTCCTGCAGAAGGCTCTACACATAGAACCATATTTTTTTCAATTAAAAAAGAATCACCTGACATTTTACAGGAAGGATTTTCGCAAATTTCCAATCCAATTCCATGCATAAGAGGATCTATATTAAATCCTTCTGAAGTAGCTTTTACAAGTCTAATCTTTTTTCCTGGGACTAATTGCTCAATTATCCAATTTTCAGCATCAAGGGCTTTGTTTAAAACTTTCTTTTGCTCAGGTGTAGGTCCACCCACTACCGTAATCCTCTGTACATCAAATCCATAATTTTCATAAAAACCAATGAAATCAATATATACAAAGTCTCCATTTTGTAATTCTCTTTTTGAACTCATTGGCCAGCGTAAAGATGCTATTTTTTTCCCGCTAGAGATTCTTACTCTAACTACCATATCCGCACCTGCTTCCATAGCAGCCCTAGTCGCTTCTATTGCTATTTCGTTTTCTTTTTTACCTGGTTTTGAATTTTCCATTGCTGCTTTTAACCCTTCATCTGAAACTTTGGCGGCTTCTTCTAATATTTTTAATTCATTTTCACTTTTAATTGATCTCAAATTTTCTAAAATATGGTCTGCATTTATTAACGACTTATTCATAATATTAGATAAATATAAATAATATTCTGCTGGTATCACATCTGTTCCTACAATACCAATATTTTTTTCCTTAAAATTTAGTTCTTCTAAAACCGATTTCATTTCCGTCATTAAATTTGGACCTGTTTTCGCATAATCTATGTTAACTACCTTTTCATCCTCATAGCCAAAAGGTGCAATTAAAATCCCAGGACCTTCAGAGGGTAAAACTAATGCAGAATATCCAAGCCCTTTATGGCTCATAATATTTGGAAAAGAAGAATGATGGTTTGTTAAATAACAAACATGTCCTTCTCTTTCTAAATATCCAGAAAATATTACTAAACCATCCAGATTCATTGTCCGTATATTTTCTTGAACTAATTTCATTCTTTGAACAAATTCTTCTTTTGGGATTTTCCAATTATATACCATATCTATCACCTTTATATTTTGGATACTAAATCAACAACTACTTTATTTTTATTTACTGGTTCTATTATCATTTTATCTTCTATTTTTGTTTGACAAGCAAGCACAGGTTTTCCATTAGCTCTAACCGTACATGTCCCACACATACCTTTTCCACATGCTTGATGTGAATAATAACCTAAACTACTATCTATATTACGTCTGATATAATCTAGAGCATCTAATATCGTTTCAATATTCTTTTCAGGTATTTTATATGTAACAAATTTATTTTCTTTTAATTTACCTAAAACTCTGTATATTGTAATTTCTAAAAATTCATCTGCCATATTTAATGCCCTCCTGTTACATCTGAGTGATTTTTCATAAGTAAACTTACCATGTCCCAATATGAATATATTTTGTTTTCCGGCTTTAATTTTGTTATTTTTATAGGGTTATACATTATATTCACATTACCGTCAGACCTAGTAATTAATATCTCTTTTAGCCAATTTATATTATCGGTATATGGAAAATCTTCCCTAAAATGAACTCCTCTGCTTTCTGTTCTGTTAAGCGCTGAAATACCGGACAGCTCTAATAATTCTATTATATTTTTAAGTTCTATTGCTTCGATCAGGTCTAAATTATATTCCCTTCTGTTAGAATGTAACTTGATTTCTTTTAATTTTGATTTCCATTCTGCTACATAATTTAGAAATTCTTTGATTCGTTCACTATTTCTTATCGGTCCTAAATATTGAAAAGACTTTTCCTTAACCGCAGATAATAAATCTTGTGGAAGATACTTACCATTGGAATTTAATAAATTAAGTAAATTTTTTTCTATATTAATTATTTGATTTTCAGAAGGATCGATTATTTCTACTGTTTTTGCATAATTTGTTGCAGATGTGCCAGCTATGTATCCTGTTACTAACATTTCAGTTGTTGCTGCAACGACTCTATTAGCACCAAAAAGGCTCATGGCACTTTCGCCGGCAGCATATAATCCATCCAATGTAGATTTATAATTATCATCGATATAAATACCACCTTCAAAATACTCAGCAGCCGGAGAAACTTCTATCCCTTTTCCATTAAATAATAAAGTTCTCAGCTCAAAAAAATTTCCACCCCTATATTTCCAATTTGGAAAATACTCATTAATGATTTCATCCATTTCATTAATTTTTTCTTTAGGTAATGTTAAATATACACCACCATGCTCTGATCCCCGACCTTCCATAATTTCCCTGTACGTAATGTGAGATATCACACATTTATTCCACTCTGAAGAAATAGCTTTATTAATAATATATGGATCATATTTTTTCAAAATATCTTCTCCTTTATTGTTCAAAATCGGTCCTTTTGTAATCATATGTAATATGTATGTAAATAAACTTCCTTTCATGTTATTTGGCCATAGAATACAATTTGGAGCAAATGTAATAAATTCCATATTCCCCAAAAGAGCTCCTGCTCTGCTTGCCATAGCGATACCATCACCTGAGAGTTCCCTGCTTCCGGCATTTGGTTCAAAAGCCTTGTGCCATCCTCCTGTTGCAATTACAACCGCTTTAGACAAAAATATTAAAAATTCTCCTGAATATAAATCTAAACCAAAAGCACCAATCACTCTGTTCCTATGTGTTAATAAGTCAGTAATCATTACATTTTCATAAAATTTAACTCCTACATTTTTAGCTTTATTATATAATGCATCTAAAATAGATGCACCTGGGGTTTCTATTGCTCTTTCTTCAGATGATTCAATTTTTATTCCCCAATCGATTAATTCTTTTATCATTTCAGGTGCATTCTGCACATATTTTTCTACTAATATTTGATTGTTAAGATAGAAACCCTGATTTACTATATCATTAAAAAATTTTTCTTTCGAATCTTTTGGTTCTCCAAAAAATCCAAGTTCCCTTAAGGAGGCTCCATCTAAAGTTAAATCTGAATCAGCCATTACTGTAGCCCCACTTCTTCCAATTTTGCCTTTATTTACCAAAACTGTTTCCAATCCATTTTCTGCTGCTGCTATTGCAGCTCTGAAACCAGCACCACCTGCACCTATTACCAAAATATCAGTTTTAATATTCATATGCTTATCCATATTAAATCGGTTTTTTGAATAATTTCCCAATATTTAAACATTATGGAGCAATTTGGTGTGATGAATAGAACAGAATAACGTGCTGTTTCTATTATATTTTTTATATTCTATTTGATAATTTTATATTTTATTAACAATTCAAATAAACTGAATTATTCAACAAAAACATCATTTGGATAATTTAAAAAAGTACTATTTTTAAATAAAAAAATTAAGTTTTTAAAATTAATTGTTCCATTTCTACTTTTTTTCTTATACTGTATATGTAGATTAATGACCCCACTATCCATATTGATATCAATATAAATACTATGGAAACAGGCCAGGATAGACCTATAAAAGAATAATATGCGGCTATTATTAAAAAAGCTGAAGCAATTGTAGGGCCTATCAAGTGAGTAATAATTTTAAATTCTTTTATTCTATGCATCAATACCGCAAGAGTTTGGTTTACTATTATATGATAAATCATCCATATCAATGATAAAATAGTTCCAGGGATTAACCAAGCATAAAATAAACCGTCATTTATTCCATATATATATACCAATAAAAGAATTAAGAAGATAACACCTATTATTGTAATTATTGAAACTGTTAAAACAGCCATATAAGGGCTCTTAAAGTTTGGATGTACTTTGGATAATGAAGCTGGAAGAACTTTATCCCTAGATAAAGCAAACATTGTTCTAGCCGCTTGATTTCCATTAAATACGGGGGCCATAATCTGATCAAATAAAATTACTATGAAAGCCACTAAAACCATTCCAATTCCAAAATACTGTTTAGTATAATAAAAACCAGGTGCAAAAAATTGTAAACCTGTAGATAAAGTTGGGCCGGCAGCAGAAACAACTGAATAAACTACAAAGGTTTCATATATTATTATAATCAACGCTGCAGTTACAATTGCTTTTTTTAAGGTGTTATGAGGCATTTTTGCCTCTTCTCCATAAGACACTATGCTACCATATCCAGAATATGACAAGAACCCACCAACAATAACTGCTGTAAAGAAACCACTAAAACCATTCCAAGAATTTGAAATATTAAAATATTGCACACCATTATATGGACTTTTAATAATGAGCATAATTGCGATAATACCAAATATGATCATTTCTGTTGTACCTACAATAATTGCTAACTTTCCGCTTACAGTTATAGTTCGATATCCTATAAAAAGAAAAGCAATAGGACCAATCAGGGAAATAATTATTACAAGATAAATAGGTACCGAGATACTAAATATAGTTTCAAGACTTACCCAAAATAACCATCCACCTAATATGCTTACAAACCACATTATGGATATATAATATAATATTTGCAATAACCCAACACTTTTACTTAAATATTTATTAGGTATACTAACTTCAACAAATTTATAATATCCTCCTGCATTTGCAACTTTAGTAGTATAAAAATAAACTGCTATAATGGCCAAAAATAGAATTGCACCAGCAATTAAAAACGCTAGGGGGGCTACCGATCCAGAATAAACCATAGCTGTACTACCAGTGATAACAAATGCACTTGCAGGGAACATTACTACTACGGCATAAAATACAAGGTGCCAAAAGGATAGCGAATCTTTTTTTAGTTTTGTTTCTTCATTTATTTCCATAATAAAATAATTAAAAAGTTTTACTATTTAAAAATTTTTGTAAAAAATCTGACAAAATATTATTCTTATATATTTTATTTTACCATTTTTTTAATTATTATAAGCAAAAATATTTTAAAGTATTCTTAAAAATGTTTCCTACATCAACTGAAATTGAAATTTACTCAAAATAAATTTGTCTATTAAAGCAATCTTCAATGTTAATTGATTCTATAAATAAAAATAGAGATATTACAAATAATACTATGCATCATAATGTTAACAGATCACAATTGTTAAAGCTTGATTTCCAAAGATCATACTCTTTGTGACAAGAATAAAATCAAATATAAAATATGAAGTAATAAGTAGAAACGTAAATTCTGAAATCATAAGATTAAGATATGGCAGTATATTTAAGCTCGTTAATGTTAAAAATATAGGGTGTCTCATTTTTCATAAAAATGTATGACCTATGTCATATATATTTATTAAATAAAATCTAATTTAGGATATGGAAACAAACCATGTCCCATTAATAATAGAATTCATAGATAATAATATTTTCGAGTATAGAAAAATGAAAGTCTCGAATTCTTTGATTGTGAATATTTTGTTGATTCTTCAGATATACGGAATATCCTATAGATCTTCTGAAAATTTCTTTATAAATCATCCTGAAATTAAAAATGTGCTAGGTCTAAGAGAGATTCCAAATTTCAGGATTTTATTAAGCCTAGAATGAATAACTGGCATAAAATTAAAAAGAGTTATAATTAGTAATTATTTATGATAAAAACTTTCCCATAAATTCATTTATAGTTAAAACTTGTAAGAGGTCTAATAAATTGGGAAGGAATAAGTTCGGTAATTATAAAGATTATTTGAGTTCAAAAGGTTTCTAAACCAACTGATGACAATATGAAAGAAAAATAAGTATATCTATGCAATAAATTGGAAAGTTAAAATAATACCTTTAAAAGACTAAAACATGGCTTTACCATTGATCTATTTTTTAAAAGATTATTATTGTTTGCTAATGATGCTGTATATGATACCTATAACATATATATTTTTGAAAATAACGATTTTATAACATTAATAGATACAAGTAGAAGAAATCATTGAATCAATTCTTCTGAAATCAAGAAAAAAAGCTCTAAGAATCAGAAAAATGAGGTATCTAGATATTTTTTGATGTGGGGATTGTAATATGCTTGGATGTATATATATAATAGGTGTAAAAGATAGGCGCATATAGCAATATAATTCTGTTGAGTCAATTGCTTAATAGAACTAAAAATTATGGGTCCTATGATATGAGAAAATACAAATCACGCTAATCATTAAAAATAAGAAGTATCACAAAAATATAAAAAATTAATTTTTAAAAGAATTTCTACTGATATGAATATAAAATAAAATTTAAATAATTCAATTTTATTTTCAAATGTGCAAAATAAAAATCATAAATTATCTAGCATAGAGGCAATATTTTCATCTATTTCAGGCGCAGGACCACTAGTAAATTTTGCCATTTTGATTTCATATGCATATATTTATTCAGGGAATGCAATGTTTTTATCTTTTATTTTTGCATTTATACTTTTTATTTTATTTTTTAATTCAGTTTATAATTTCTCAACCAAAAAAGTAGGAAAAGGAGCATATTATTTATTTTTTGAAGAAAATAAATATAAAAAATTTTATATCTATTTATATTTTATTTATTCTTTCTCATCAATAGTTTCATTGATTACATTTATTTCTTTCATACTTACTGGATATATAATAAACATTAATTATATTTTTTATTTTATTATTTTTATTACATTATCTTCATTTATTTTCCTATTAATAAAACATAACCTAAAATTATCTATAAAATATACCTCTATTGGAGCCATATTAGAAATAATTTTTATAATATCAATAACAATATATCTTGGATTAAATTTAAATTATAATATTAAAATAAATATTCCATCATTCAATTCTATATTCATAGGCGGTATATTTTCTGTTCTTATTTTTGCAGGCCTTGGTTCAATTATAAGTTTTGGTGATATGATTGATAAACCATATAAGACTGTAACAAAATCGTTATTAATATCATCATTAATTGAAGCGACAGTGTTTATAATTGCATCTTTAGTTTTAGGTTTATTCCTTGAAAATATGAATTATTCTTTGAATGTGAATTCAGTAATACCTGTTTTTATGATCATAAAAAATCTGGGAAATTATATGACATTTATTTTTTTAATTCTTTTAATTAACAGTTTTATAAACATAATAATTCTTTATACAGTTTCTTTAACAAGAACTTATCACAGACATATTGAAGAAAAAATTGCATTCAATAGAATTGTCGATTACATATTCATTGTCTTCTTAGGAATTTCATTATTTTTATTATTTATGATTGGTCCATTAAACACATTCTTGCTTACTACATCAATTGCATCTTTTAATTGGATTATTTTCCATGATACGATAAATTTGGAATTAATAAAAGGATATTTTAAAAATAAAAAGAATGTCATTAAGAATTTCGTAATTCCTATTGCAGCGATCTTATTTTCATTCATCATGATCTTTTTTATAATTAATTCAAACTCATTTCCATTCAATATTTCTCCAATAATATCATTTTCTGTAATAATTTTTCTTTTAATTTTTGAAAAAAATAATCATATTAGAAAAGTAATAAAATAGTTAGAGGAAATGTTTGTTAAAAGGAAATTGCATCTACATTTATTCTTGCATTATTACGCAACAAGACTTATGGCAAACGGATGGATATTCGAATAGTTCAAATCCTTTTGGAGTTAAGGTCATAATTAATCATGTTCCCTTATCAGTTTTACAAGAATGGCTAGGGCATTCAAGCATATTCACAACAAGCATTTATACTCAAATTACTGGCATGGATACGAGCCAGTTTATGAATCAGATACAATAAAGAGACATTTTCAATGAATATTTATTTCAGCAGCTTTAGACAATAATTTCACGTTATTCTTTAAAATATTTTTAAATTTGCTTATCCATAAGATATTAGAATAAAAATACACATATAAATCTGACATTTGTCAGATTATTATCCAATAATATTTAAATATTGGAACTCATAAGATTTATATAATGTTAAAAAATAAATGGTATATTGTTTTAAGTTCTGAAGAGGTTAAAAAGAATAGAATAACAAAGGTAAGGCGATTTGGAATTGATATCGTTTTCTGGAGAGATAGTAAAAATGAAGTTCATGCCATTGATGCAAAATGCCCACATAGAGGCGCAGACCTGGGTCTGGGGAAAATAGTGAATGATTGCGTTCAATGCCCCTACCATGGATTTCTATATGATGGTAATGGAATTGCAGTTTTGATCCCCCCCCTGGGTAAATTTGCAAAAATTAACCCCAATTATATAGTAAGAAGTTTCAAGGTAAAGGAGTTTATGAATTTCATATTCATGTGGTACGGTGATAAAAATCCCGAGGAAGAGATCAAGTGGCTTGAAGGTATTGATAACTCCCTTTCTTTTTCAACCATTAAGGAAACATGGGAGGTGAATTATACAAGAGCAATAGAGAATCAGCTTGATGTATCACATCTTCCATTCGTTCATAGAACAACAATAGGGAGGGGTAACAGAACATTAGTTAACGGTCCAATAGTAGAATTGGAAGGAGATGTGTTGAATGTTTGGGTCTTCAACGAGGTGGACAGAGGACAGTTACCAAAAAAACAAAATGAAATAAAGAAGGATGAATGCACAGGTAGGTTGCAGTTGATTTTACCAAACTACTGGCAAAATATAATTAATGATAAATTGAGGGTGATGGCGGCCTTCGTTCCTGAGGATGAAAATAGAACCATTTTATATGTTAGGCTTTATCAAAAATTCATCAAGATACCTCTTATATCTTCTTTAATAAATTACATTTTCATGAGATTTAACAGGGTGGTTTTAAAACAGGACAGGGGTGTTGTGACATCACAAATTCCAAAATATAGCGATATATCCAATAAAGAGCTTCTTGTTCAGGCGGATGCACCAATATTATTATACAGAAAATATCTCCATGAAAATAGCAAGGAATAGAATTATAAATTTATTAAACGGGGTGTCTCATATTCTCTCATACGTAGTGTCTCAAATCTTGTGATGGTATGTTAAGAGGGTGTGAACAACCCTCTGCAGAAAACATAATAATCGTCTATGGTGTGGGATGACCGTA
>OGCG01000706.1_pt1 | contig 19393 bp, 14 predicted proteins | sample 1570061 | NCBI WGS metagenome assembly OGCG01 (sample SAMN06268698, study PRJEB24515) | hot springs metagenome | isolation source: Joseph's Coat, Yellowstone National Park, Washington, USA | place: USA:Joseph's Coat, Yellowstone National Park, Washington, USA
CTCAAATTAAAAGAAGATAAAAATACTTTACTCTTATGTACTGACATAAATGTCATTTTTTTGTTTTGTTGATTTACATATGATTCAGTCAAGGTTATATTTGAGCTGTTCAAAAAGTTTTTGTAATTAGGCATAAGTTCTGTCGCATTTATTTTATATATTGAAACATCTACTGCTGATGGGTATATATTGGAACTGTTAGGTGAAGGGATTCTTTTATTTGAGGTGAAAGAGCCATGATTATTTGATGGCTTACTGACCGGACCATAATTATTAAAAGCACTGCTTCTGATAGGTTGTTTTAGATTAGTAGCTGGAATTCTCAAGTTGGTAAAAGTGCTATTGAAATTTATATTTATAACAGCAGGTGTTTGATTGGCTATTATACTATCCAATTCTGACTGTAATATAGATATATAATCAGAGTAATCTGCAAGATTAGGAACTATTGTTGCTGGTGTGCTTGAAAATGAGGTTAAAGCATTAAAGTTTGCAGTTATTATTGCATTTCCATATACACTCAATATAGTATTTTCTGCAAACACATTTGATACGCTTGCATTTAAGTCATTGCTGATAAGCCAATTAGAGAAAATAAAATTATCTAAAGGTAATGCATTTATTGGATAATTACCTGCATTTATATTTACACTGTTTGGTGCTAAATAATCAACTCCCTTAAGGCTGATCCCTGTTGTTGGAATAGAATTTAATTCTATAATAAAATTAGAAGTCGAAGTTGCAGCATAGTAGATATTACCTATAAAAACAAGCGCAAACAAACCAAATAATATAAATTTATATTTCAATTACCTCACTTTTAAATTTATTCTACAAGCTTTATTATAATAAATTTTATTTATCTAGCACAATTTGCTTTTACTAAAATATTTAATTACCTTTTTATTGCTTGTGTTGATCTAGTTATTATTTTTAGTTATTATTTTTATTATGGTATTTATTAATAATATTTTATTATGCTATTTATTAATAATACTGTAGGTAATAATAAAATATAAAATAAAATATAAAATAATTTTTATATAATTTTTATAAAATTATTTTTATAAACTTATGAAATGTAGATATTATAATTACTAAAAATATTAGATTATAAATACTTTGCCTATTGTAAAGAAAGTATTTTAATCTATCTTTATGAAAATTTATAGAAAAAAGAAGGTTAAAAATTTTCTAATATAACAAAAAGTCTATGTAAGTAAAGATAAGCTTTATTATCTTTTTTATATCTTTTAATTATTTTTAATAGCGTCTCTTAATCTTTATTTTGGTGCTTCGTCCTGTTTGATGGGATTATATATTAATCCATCAATCTTCATTACAAGGTCTGCGAGCTGAGCTCCCTTGTCAGTAAGCTTTAGCATCTTGAGCTTGCCGTGCTTTTCAATACTTACCAATCCAAGCTTTGTGCATTCATTAATAAAATTAGTTGCATGTACATATGTTATATTGCATTCCTTTGATAATTTTGTTGTTGTGCATGGTTGCTGTGATGAGCGCATAAACAAAATAAGCCTAGCCTGCTTCTCCTTCAATATCAATCTTCCAAACATCACACCACAAATAAGAATAAATATTTTTTATTTTTTATATGTATTTTATAATATATTATAATACATTTTATATTATATTTATAATATATTTTCTTTTTCAGATTTATATACTTTTCCCTTGTTCGATTAAAATTTATAAAAAGGAGAAAAATAAGAATAGAAAAATCAGAAAATAAAAAAGAAAAATAAAAGTTAACGGTTTAGCAGCTGTCTTCTATTGTTATTGTTTGTGTATATATACCAGCTCCGGTTCCTGCAGGTATCGCTAATCCAAAGTATATATTGTTGCTTGTGTTTGGAGTTGATGGTGTTGGTTGAGGTACTACTATTCCAGTATTTGTCAATGTTGGAGATAAAGTCAATGCGGTTCCAGTATACGTTGTTTGACTTGCTGGAGACCACAAGGTATTGCTGACGCCAAAGTAGATTGCATTATTTGAGGAATAAATCCAGTTTGTACCATCAACTAGAATATTAGCTGCAACATTACCGCCATTATCAGAATCTGTTATCAGCATATTTGTTGGAACATTTGCATTTGGTGCTATATTACCAAAGTTTATTGTATTTGAACTAAGTGATATATAGCATACACCCTGAACATTAGCGCTAGCAGTAACGGTATTTGATGCTGAAGCGGTCGCCAAACCTGAGAATGCAACAAAAACCGCTAATCCTACAAATACAGAAATCAATGCAGTTATAATCTGCATTTTGGTTCTCTTAATCATTTTCTCACCATATTAATATAAATTAATATAATATACAAATAATATAAAATAAATACTATAAATCTTTGCTTTATTCCCCTATTCTGTTTTTATCTGCCGAAGAATATACTTATTAATCTTGCAAAAAGACCTCTCTTTTCTGTTTTTGGAATTTGAATTGCTTTTACTCCACTCTCTCTTGCTATATTCTCTGCAAGCTTGTCCAAACCTTTCTGGATTCTCCCCTTTCTGTCAATATTGTATGCAGGTACATGCTCTGCTATGCTTATATTTACAATATCATCTTCTGGTATAACCCCTATAGGCTCGATTCCAAGTTCTTTTAATTCTTTTAATGAAACCTCATAAAACCTGTTCTTGAATTTGTTTACAACAACAAGACTCTTTAACGAATGCTTCCTATACATATTCTTGAGCTTGATTGTGCTCGATATGCTTGCAATATCCAGGTTGGTAACTATCAACGCAGCATCATAATGCGATAATGTTTCCGGGAAGCTTATTCCCGGATTTGTATCAACAATAATAAAATCATAATCAAGTTTTCTAACCTGTTCAAAAACCCTATCAACATCGATCTTCTTTGGTACTGAGGGCTCTCCCCTTATTATTCCCGGAACTATTTTAATCCCCGCGGTATTTGATGGTATAATTAAATCCTTTATTTTTGTGTGATTGTAAAGAAAGCTGTTAAAGCCTTCTTCAACCTCTCCAATACCCAAGTATAATCCAATAGAAGGTGTTATTAGATCAGAATCAATAACAAGCACATTATAGCCCAGTTTTCTCAGAGCTACCGCTAGGTTTATTGACATAATACTCTTTCCAACACCCCCCTTGCTTGATGAGACTCTTATTATATAGGGTTTTTTAGCATTGCCCGCCATTTAATCATTTTGCACTTAAATATAAAAATTAGTTTATAAAAATCTTTTTATTTTTGTTTTTTATTTTTATTCTCCTTTTCTTTTATTACTTTTAGGTTTTTGTGATGCTTCAATACTCTCTTTAATGTTTTTAAGTTCATTTAATCTCTTTGGTTTATATTTTGCTCTCCTTGAGAACTTTATTGAATAATATGCAAGAAGAATTATTATTATAGAGAATATAATTATATAAGCGATTGGAAAGATTATGAAACTAAAAATCTGTGCATTTGTCGATTGTAATGGTGAATAAAAGTTTGTAACTATAAGTGGTATTGTATAATTTGCATTTATACCGCTTCCCGTAATATGCAGAACAAAGTATCTGGTTCCTGCAACTCCTATAGGTGAAATATTAAATCTTTCTTTAATTATTTCATTTGGATATGCATTGATTGTTATTGGCTGGCTGATATTTATTCCGATCGGACCTGTAAGTGAAAGGGTTATATTATTTCTACCTACACCGCTGTAAAGCAGTGTTGCTGTTATAAAGGCTGAGCTGTTTACATATATAGGTGGTGCAACTACCCCGAGAAGCTTTACTAATGGCGCACTCTGGCTTGCTACATAAATTGAGGGTTGGATAGAGCCTAAATACTGGAAATTGCTTATATTTGAAATTTCACCACTTAATACACTCCTTGAATTTGGCTGCAATTCAGGAACATACCATTCAAGCAGATAATTATTATTACTGCTGTTAACTATATGAACTCCACCGCTCAATATTATATTTGTTGTTTTATTCAATGCAGTTGCAGGAATTGGATAAGAGACTGTTATATTTTTAAGTGTTTTATTTGTTGGGTTATTAAGGTTTACAGAAATATAATACTTAGAAGAGTTAACAATATCTCCACCTGAAGTAAAATTGACAAGATGTGTTGGTGCGGTGACACTAAGCATTGTATAGCCGTTGCTGTAATAGGTTTTGTTATTGCTGCTTATGCTGAAGTTCAATGGAATGTTGATTAATTCTCCTGCTGTGTTTGATGAAACATTGAATAATGCATTAATATAAATACTTTTATGTGGTGGTATGATCACAATATTTGATGATAGACCTACTGATACATTCTTGGTTTGATTCGCCCTTATGTTAACTATAATAGTGCTGTTTGTCGGGTTGGCCAAGCCTATCTGCTTAATTATTCCTGAACCTGCAGGCAATGCGAGCATAAATGGATATGTTAAAAAGTTTAGCATGCTGTAGCCGGATACGGTTGGAATTGTAGGTGTTGGTGGCGGATACTCCTGTATTGGTGGTGCTCCTGATACTCCTGGACTTAATTGATAATAAGGAACATAAACAGAATATGATGCAGTAGCATTATTTGATATATATGGTCCGTAGGTATAGTTTCTTCCATTATAGTAGGAGCTGCTGTAATAACTTATGTTTTCAATTAATATATATTTTCCTTGATACTGCGTTAGTCCTTTCAGTGTTAATGAAATATTTTCAGATGCACCTCCCGCAAGCGGTGGAATTGCATAGGTATCAATAGTTGAAAAGCTGTTTGGTCCAGTAACCTTGATTAATGCAATCATGTTGCTTGAAGAGAGCGCTCCATTATTTTTTACTGTTTCAATCAGCGTTATGCTTGAATATCTTGCCGTTTCTTGAGGGCTTACTTCAATATTGCTTATAATAATATTTGCGGGTGTGAGAACAATAAAAGAGGTTGTGCTTGAATTTTGCAGTCCAGATGAATTTGTCTGCATTAATGCGGTATATAAACCAGATTTAAATTTGCTTGAATTCAATACAAGGTTTTTAAACTGCACTGCATTATTAAGATTGCTGAAGAATATTCCTTTTTTATATACCATTGTATTGGTATTATTTGCTATTATTATATTTCCGGTGAGATTAACAATACAGTTTTGAAGAGTTTCTGCGGAATAAATTAAGTCAATAGGTTGTGGAATTATATAAACCGCACTGCTGCTGTTGATATTATTTTTAAATGGGCATAAAACATTGACCCTTGCATTTATAGTGCTACTGCTGCTTGCATGGATGATGCCTATTGGTATTGATATTATTGATATAAATACAAATAGAAATAATGCTAAACTAAATGTAGATATTAATTTAAAAGATGAAAAGATCTTCATTTAAATCTATAAATATTTAATGAGAAGTTTTTTAAACATTCTTATCTTTATTTCTTCTTTTTCTTTTTATTTTTCAATATAAAATTTCACACCTCAACAGCATCAGTGCTCAAAGAGCTGCTTTTATCCCTGTTGAGCTGGTAGACCTTTGCAAGGCTTATCTGCTTCAATGAATCCTCATGCGTTATGATAAAAACCTGTTCAACAATATTCGGCAGCTCGTTTCCAAGTATATCTATGAGCTTTGCTATTCCATTGCTGTCTATATTATGTGTTGGCTCGTCAAGTATAAGCCATTTCAGATTCGGCACAACAACCATCGCAAGCGCTATCCTCATTATCAAACATGCAATGCTTCTCTCGCCGCCGCTTGCAACACCATCAACCTGTATCCATTCATTGTTGATGCTTGTGTTTAATTCAAGCAGATAATCATCACTGAGCGCATTAAGCCTGAGCGCATTATAGTCTGCATAGGGGTAGAGCCTCGGCCAGAGCTGCAGCATGAGCTCGTTTATAGATGAGACGAGCTGCGTCCTCAATGTCGCCTGTGTTGCAACAAGCGCAAGCTTGAACTTGTTTAGATTTTCAACAGTGCTTCTTTTTCTCTTTATACTATCCTCCATCTCTTCAAGATTGTTTATAAGCTTCTTCTTTTCATCCAGCTGTGTTTTTATATTTGCGCTGTATCGCATATTTGATGAAATCTTTGCTTTTATATCTGCAAGCTTTGATGAATCCTTTGTTATATTCTCCTGTAATGCATAAACCTTCTTTTCATCAACATTTATACTCTTCGCCTTTTCATTAACCTCTTCAAGCTTTTTTTTGTATGCATCATATTCTTTAAGATATCTTTCAAGCCTTTCAGCATCCCTTAATTTTGCTTCAAGTTCGGATATCGGCTTCCTTATTTTTTCAGCATCATTCTTCAATGAATTATATCTTTCCTTTACAAGATTTAATTTTTCTCTATATATTTTACTATTCTCGTTTAATTCATTTATATTCTTGTCTATATCCCTGTATTCACTAAGCCTTGAGCTTGCAATATCAAGCTTTTTCAAAGATTCTTCAAGCTCCCTCTTTGTTTTCTCCAATTCAATAGTGTTCTTTTTATTTTCATTTATTGCGCTTTTGATTTTTTCAAGCTCTTTGCTCTTCTCCTCTTTTAGCTTCTGCTTGTGCTCCTCGTCGAGAATCCCTCCGCATACCGGGCATCTTCCCTTTGCAACCTCGAGCTCCTCAAGTGCTTTTTTCAATTCATCTATCCTCCTTGTATATGCAACCTCATCACTCCTTATATTGTTGAGCTTCTCTGCTGCTTCCTCATATTTCTTCTTCATCACTGCTTGATCATGCCTGCTCAAAAGTTCTTCAAGCTTCTTCTTTTCATCAAGCTTCTTAGAAGCCTCGTTGAGCTTTGATTCAATGCCTGCTAGATGCCTCTCGTTTTCTATAATACTCTTATTATGATTATCAAGCTCTTCCCTGAATAATTCCTCTTTCCTCCTTGCTTCATCGAGCTTGAGCCTGAGCTCAGCCGCATCGAGCTTTTCCGAGCTCAGCTTTTCGATTTCTTTAGATAATGCATCAATATTGCCCTTGAGCTTTGAAGCCTCATCCTCAAGCCTCTTCCTCTCATCAAGCATCCTTTTCAGCTTTTCCAATTCATTCTTCTCTTCATTGAGTATTTTTTCTATAGTTGTCTCATCGCCTTTAAGAATTGAAAGCTCCTTTTCAATATTGTTCTTTTCAACATCGAGCTCTTCATATGCTTTGAGAAGCGCCTTTTTGTCTATTTTTGATATATTCTCTTCTATTGATGAGATTGAGGATCTGAGGTTGTTTATAAGCGTTGTTGCATTCTCTTCAGCCCTGCTGAATGAATCCAGGCCGAGCATATGATCTATTTCCCTTTTTCTTTCAACCCTTGCGAGATCAAGGAAGTAATCAAGCCCATTCTGCTCTGAATATATAACCCTTGAGAATGTATCATAATCCAGTTTAAGCAGTCTTTCAATCTCCTCTGTAACCTTGGTTGATTGGGCTTGTATCTGAGCGCCGTTCTTTTCGAGCTTGGCAGTGCTGCCCTTTTCAGTTATCTTTCTTGTTACCTTATAGACATCATTGTCAACAGTGAATGTTAGCGATACTAATGCTTCATTCTCCTTTTTAGGCTTGTTTGTTATCAAGCCGGTTAGGGAAACACGCTTGCTGCTTAGCATGGGGAAGGTTCCGAATAATGCAAATGAGATTGCATCAAGCACCGAGCTCTTTCCAGCACCCATGATACCGATAAGAACATTAACGCCTTTCTGGAATTTGAGCGTTGTCTGTTTATGAGTCTTCCAGTTTCTAAGCTCTATACTTTCAATCATAGCATCATAGCATTTTATTATAATTTATTATATTTAAGATTATATTTTATTTAAGGCATATTTTAATTTTAGCATCTATATTAAGGTATATATTTTTAAGGCATATATTTAGCATCATAACAATTATATATTAAAGATTATTATAAAATTTATTTTGGATTATACTGCTATAGTGATATAGCAATACAAATATATTATATAGTAATTATAGCAATAAAATAAATTAATATATTTAGTATATTGTTCAGCAAGATATATAAAATAATAATTTAAAGCAGTGAAAATAATAAAAATGAAAACTATAAAGAAGAAGATAATAACATAGAAATATATATTGTATAAATTTATAAAAAAATAAAAAGAAAGATCAAAAAGAAAAAATCACTTAATCTTCATTAATATTGTTTTCTTTCTCTTCCTTGATTATATGATCTTCAGGGAAAAATAGTGTTATATTATCTCTTATTTTTATTACTTGTTTTGCGCCTTCATCATAAAGCTTCTGACGTAGCTCATCATCTTTTATTTCATTTAAATCAATTATTTTACCACGAATATGTCTCTCTTCATCTTCTATCTCTTTTTTCTTATTTCTTTTTATTAACCAGAATCCATCTATATCTTCACTTGCCTTTACTATTTCATATGCCTCTTCAATGCTGTTTACTTTGGTTATTGTTGAATTATTATAAAAAGGGTTATTTGGATTTATAGAAAAATATATTACTTCTATTTCTTTACTTTCATTGCTTTTGATTATCTTTTTCATAAAACCACCTTTAAATAATTTGAATTGGACAAATATTAGTTTATATTAGAAACTGTTGGAGACTGAGAAGATAATAATCAAACAATCTAAACAATAAATAAAAAGTACCAATACGTTTGATGATATAATTCTATCAGCAATATCTAAAAACCTTGCTAATATACTAACATTTTTATAATGGAAAATAATTATGCTTCTCCGTTTTGCACAATTGCACAATATTTAAATCCTTTCGCTTTTAATATTTAAAAGGGCGATTTAAATGTTAGAGAACAAAAGAGGCTTGTTTTTAGCGATTGCTTTAATAGTTATGTTTAGTTTTAGTGTAGTAAATGCAACATCAACACCATTTCCTTTATCCGGCACTACAACTGGTACTGCTATAACCAGTAGTAGTGGTAATACTATAACAAATATTACTATAGATGTAGGGCAGAGCACAACGATAACCATAAGCAATATTATTGGTGGTACACCACCATATACTGCCAACTTTATTTTTACCGGTCCTAATTCAATAAGTGGCAATACTATTACAATAAGTGGCATATCTTCGGGAAACTATATAACGCTTGTTGCAAATCAGCTTTCCACAAATTCGCTTGAATTATGGATATCCCAAAATAATATTAATCCAACACCTCTTGTAGTATCTGCCACTGGCAGCAATACAATATATGGTCGGTGGAGCTTTAATGCTGTTATTGCTGATAGTACTGGTTTAAACACATTAACAACTAATACAATACCTGTAGTAACCATCAATCCTGCAGTGTCAGTTTCAATCTCACCAACATCTGCAACTTATGATGCAGGTCAGACAATAAGCATCACTGCAACACCTTCTGGCGGAACTCCTCCATATTCCTATCAGTGGTATAATGATACCTCTGGAACTCCAGTTGCAATCTCCGGCGCAATCTCTAACACGTTTTCAACACCTGCCAACCTAAATTCTCAAATAAATATAACACTAACAAATTCACAGTCAACAGCAACGCCCGCACCATTCCAGCAGATGATAAATATTAGCAAGAGTTTATCTTCTTCTCTAACCTATAATGGTGCTTTTGCAGACTTTGAATATACTTATGCAAACGGTACGGTAATACCCGCGTGGATAGAGGCAAATAAAAGTAACACACTTGTAACCTGGGTGAAGCTTGCAAATGGCATTCCTGCAAATTCAAATGTTGTTATTTATCTTAAGATCGAACCTGGTGTTAATCTTCTTTCAAGTTCAGGAACAACAGGAATAGGAGAAGCACCTCAGTTATCCCCTACCTATGCAGAGTATGATGATGGAGCAAATGTGTTTAATTTTTATGACAACTTTGCTGGAACAACATTAAATTCGCATTGGTCTGTTGTTCAATCTAGTGCAACAACTAACATAAATAATGGATTAACTGTTGAATTAACTTCTGGTTCTACTGGTTGTTATATAATATATTCAACAATAACTTTAACACCTCCTTTAATAGCTGAAGATTTATTTTCAACATCAGCATTTGCAGAAAATATAAGAACCTACAATCCTACTTTATCTACATCAAATACTCAAACAAACCCAGCCGCAGATACCTCATCAAGTAATGTAATAGATTGGTCTATAAACTCTGCTAACTCTGGTTACTGGAATGCACAACAAGGTGATAGTAGTGCTTATTTTACATCTTCTACAGGAAATAATAATGCAGCAAGTAATTGGTTGTTAGGAGTAGGTTATACTGGTTCAACAAATTATTGGTATGGTTTTAATGGTGGCACACAAACTAATTACAGTACATATACAAGTTCATCTACTGATACACCTACTGGTTCCTTGTATTTAGGGTTAGGTGCAAGCTGGGCTTCTGTTAGCACTAATATAAATATAAAATACACATGGGTTCGTGTTCGTGCCTACCCACCCAACGGCGTGATGCCAAGCGTAAGTTTTGCTTATCCCTATAAGTATTATGTTGTAGTCAAAGATTCAGCAACACCTCCTGCATCTGCAACCTCATCAACAGGAAACTATATAGTCAATCCTGCATTGTCAGTTTCAATCTCACCAACAAGTAATACACTTTATGCCAACCAGCTATTACCACTTACAACAACAGTAAACGGCGGAACCCCAGGCTTCTCTATATCATATACATTATCTAATTCCTTGTGTGGTTCATTAAGTGCAACATCAAATACACTTTCTGCAGATGGTTCTAATACAGTAGTCTTTACTGCAAACTCTGCATTAACTACATCATGTTCAGAAAATGTTATATCAACTGTAAAAGATTCGGCATCTACGCCTGTTACTCAATCCGCAACCTCATCATTAACAATTAATCCCGTATCGTCTGTATGCCAGATTTCATTAAATACTTATAGTATAAACTTTGGAAATATAAATTCATCAGCTTCATATCCAACACAGAACCAGATAATAGATACAAATAATGGAGGTTCATCAGCATATATATATGTTTCAGGGGGCAACTGGATTTATTCTACAGATAATACAATCTACTTTGGCGTCAGCAATACGAGCTGGTCGGAAGTAGCTAACACACCTTATACAAGTGCATCCCATCTTACAAATTCACTTATAAACACAAACATAATAGTGCCTGCATCAGGTAGCAATTCAATCTATTTTGGTTTGAATATTCCATCAGCAACCGAGAAAGGTGTTTATGAACAAACAATAACAATAGAGAACAGCTGCTGAAATATAAATATAAAAGATAAAAATTAAAAAGATAAAAAGGAAGGCAATAAATACTTTTATTATTATGATAAGTTAAAAGAATATATTATGTTTATAAAATGGTGGTTTGATGAGACAAAAAATTATTTTTGCATTTACTGCGTTGCTGTTTCTTGCTATGCTTAATGCACAAAGCATAGGAGAGATTGCAGGACCTATTAATTTTCAGGTTGCTCCAGGACATAATCAAACATTGTCAATGTATATAATAAATAGCGGCAGTGCTCCAATAAAATTACAGGTTCTTAATGATTATTCACTACAATATAAATCAACACAGATAGCAAATCAGATAGCGCCAAATATAACCATAAATCCGCAGAACTTTACGCTTAACGCTGGAAAGGAGCAGGCTATTAATATAACAGTATCAATGCCATCAAAAGATGCGCTCAATGATTCATGGGAAGGAATAATACAGGTTGTTGAAGTACAGAATGCAAGTAATATTAATGGAGCGGTTTTAAATATAGGAGTTGCAAAATTATTTAGTATAACATCTGTTAAGTATATACCACCAAAAACAAATACAACAGTAGTTAAAACCTCATCTCCTCTTATAACCTATTTCCTAAATAACCAACTTGGATTGCATGTCCTTGAAGGATTTGTTGGTATTGCAATAATAGGAGGTGTTGTTGTATACTTGATATGGTATGAGAAGAATAGAAGAAAGTTGAAAGCAGAGGCAGCCAAAAAAGCAAAGAAGGAACAGAGAGTATACAAAACACCTGCAAGAAAGGCAGAAAAAACGAAAAAAAGAACAGCAACAACAAGAACAAAAACAAAAGGAAAAACCAAAAATAAAAAGAGATAATGATAGAGAAATAAAATAGGTACTAAACAACTATGATTTAATTTTTATTTTACTTTTTTTATTTTTCTTTTTGTTTTAATTTTTATCTAGTTTTATTCTTTATTTTTATTCTAATTTCTAATACTCGAAGATACTAAAACAGATTTAAGCAGTTAGACAAAATACCAACATAGTAGTAAGTAGTTTATATTTTTGTATACTAAACAGTAAATATTGAGAATAAAGTAAAATCAGTAGAATTATAAAATAAAAGTATAAAATAAAAGTAAAATTAGAAATATAATAAAATATAATAAAAACAATAAAATAAATTAAAATAATAAAATAATGGTTGTTTTTGATTAATTATTATTTGTTATTATTTGTTTTTTTTATTTTTTATTTTTTATATTTTTATTTTGATTATTAATGCAGGTTATTGCTTGCTTTATAAAATTGGGTGGATGCTGATTAATAATTAAATTGGTGAGCGGATGCAGATTTTTGAGGATGTGGCAAAACGAATACTGGATGAGAATGGAATAAGAGTACCAAAATATTTTGTAATAACAGATCCTAAAGAGGCTGGAAATGCGGTTTCAAGCATAAATGGAGATAGTGTAGTAAAGCCGCTAGGGATAAAAGGCAGGGGAAAGCAGGGCCTCGTATATTTTGCAAAGAGCAGCGACGAAGCCCAGAATGCAGTCAATGCACTGCTCGGCAGAGAGGTTAATGGAGAAAAAATAATGAAGGTTATAGTGGAAGAAAAGATTGACATAGACAAGGAAATCTATATGTCGATAGCTATAGATACAACCGCTAGAAGGCCCGTCTTTATAGTAAGCAGAAATGGTGGTGTAAATATAGAAGAGATATCAAAAAAAGATCCTAAATCAATAATAAAGATACCTATTGATATAACCGCTGGATTTGATCAATCAATTCTTGAAAATACAATGAAGCAGATTGATTCAAAAAACTACAAGATATTAATGGATGCAGCTTTGAAGCTCTATTCAATATTCAGAAAATATGATGCCACGCTTGTTGAGATAAATCCCATCGCAGAAACTAAAAAAAGCAATGAGGTCGTGGCTATCGATGCAATAATGAGCATTGATGATGATGCATTATTTAGACAGGATGAGATACAAAAATTAGCAAAGGATACAAAAGAGAAAAATAAAATAGAAGAGGCGATGAGGGCACTCGGCTGGTCATATGTAGAACTTGATGGTGATATAGGAATTATATGCAGTGGTGCAGGTCTGTCTATGGCAACATTAGATCTTCTTAGGATATATGGTGGAAGACCTGCAAACTTCCTTGATATGGCACAGGTTAATGGGGAGGGAATATATAAAGCTCTCGAAATAATGACGCAGCATGAAAGGGTAAAAGCAATTTTAATACACCTCTTTGCAGGATTAAACGACTGCGGCTTAATGGCAGAGGGGGTTAAAAAATTTGTAAACGAGAAAAACCCAAAAATAAAAATTATTACAAGGATGGTTGGGAACAACGAGGAAAAAGGAGATGAGGTTTTAAAATCCGTTGGAATAGAAAATATACACTCGCTTGAAGATGCTCTTAAAAAAATTGTTTTGGTGACTAAAAATGGCAATATTAATTGATAAAGAAACAAAGGTTGTTGTGCAGGGTATTACGGGCACTGCGGGAAGGGCGCATGTGCAAACAATGCGTGCTTTTGGAACTAATATAGTCGCAGGAACAAAACCAGGTACTTCTGGAGAGGAGGTTGACGGAATTCCGGTTTTTAGCACTGTTAAAGAAGCTATAGATAAAAGAGGCGCAAATACTGCTATTGTATTTGTACCCGCAAAATTTGCAAAAGCCGCCGCTCTTGAATCAATAAATGCAGGAATAAAAACCATTGTTGTAACACCAGAACATGTGCCGATTCAGGACACTATTGAAATTATTGAAACCGCAAGAAAAAAAGGAGCAACAATAATAGGACCAAACACCGCGGGAATAATTGCACCGAGCTTGAAAATAAAGGTTGGTTTCGTACCAAACAAATATTATATACCTGGAAATATAGGTGTTGCATCAAGAAGCGGAACTCTTTTATATGAGCTCGGTTCAAGGCTAACAGCAAGCGGTCTTGGCCAGTCAACATGTGTTGGTGTTGGAGGTGATCCCATAGTTGGAACACGTCTTGCAGAAGTATTGAAGATGTTTGAAAAAGATCCCGAAACACATGCAATGCTTATAATAGGTGAAATAGGAGGTACACAAGAGGAGGAGGTTGCAAAGCTAGTTTCTGAAGGTGTAATAAAGAAGCCGGTTGTTGCGTATATAGTTGGAAAATCAGTGCCTGCTGGAAAGAGGATGGGACATGCGGGTGCAATAATGGAGGGCGAGCATGATACAATAGAAAGCAAGATTAATATATTAAAGAATGCGGGAATAGAGGTTGCGGAAACATTACAGCAGACGATAGATCTGCTCAGAAAGTATGTTACATAAATATATGTTGTTTTTATTTTTGTTAATTATTTTATTTATTATTTTTAATGATCTTTCAGAAATTTGTTTTAGTTAATTTTATTTACAGATATATTATAATTCATAAATAATTTTGATAATTGAAAATTATAGGTGGGTTTATGGATGAGGAAAAAGCAAATGAAATTGTTGAAAAGATATTGAGCGGTGATGTAAAGATACACAAGCTTGCTGAGATCCTAAATAATGAAAGCGATGCGGCTGAGGTGCGCAGGAGATATCTAGAGCGTCTTTATTCAGCTAGATTCGACGCTATAAGAAATGCTGCAGAAAAGATAAACCTCGATGATATTGCAAAGAGGAATACTGAAAATCTTATAGGGGCTGTGCAGGTTCCGCTTGGTTTTGTTGAGCTTATTGTAAACAACAAGAAATATCCTGTATTTATGGCAACAACAGAGGGAAGGCTCGTAGCAGGTGTTAACAGAGGTGCATCTGCTATAAACAAAAGCGGTGGCGCTAAAACCGCTATAATAAACAACAACATGACAAGGAGTGTTATTATCGAAACCGATGGAGCACAGCAATCATTGGAAGCGAGCAGGTATCTTAATTCTAATGAAGGGAGGGAGTTATTGAAAAATGAGTATTCTAAAATAACAAGCCATGGCTCAATGCTCGATGTTGATGTATATCCTATAGGAAGACTGCTTTTTGTAAGATATAGCGCGGATACCGCAGCCGCAATGGGTATGAATATGGTCACCATTGCATCAACAAACATAACAAAAGCACTGATAGGCAAGTTTGCAGAAAGGGGAATTAATATGAGAATGATAAGCGAAAGCGGAAATATGTGCACGGATAAAAAGCCCGCAATGATCAATATTATAAATGGCAGGGGTGTATCAGTAGTTGCCGAAGCGGTGATAAAGAAGGAGGTTATAGAGCAGTACTTCAATGTTGATGCAGAAGCGATAAGGGAGATAAATTACGCTAAAAACTATATAGGTTCAAGCCTTGCGGGCTCTTTGGGGCATAATGCACATATTGCAAACATCTTAGCTTCAACATTCATCGCTTACGGGCAGGATATAGCACAGATAGTAGATGGTGTAAATGCATTTGATGATGTCAAGGCGATGGATAATGGTGATTTATATATATCAGTATATTTACCCGCACTCGAGGTTGGAACATTTGGAGGCGGTACTATTAGAGAAGCACAGAGCGAGCTCCTGAAAGCGAGCGGTGTTTATGGAGCGGATGATGATAAGGGAGTAACAAAACAGAGGCTTGCCGAACTTATTGCCTCAACAGCCCTTGCGGGAGAATTAAACCTTCTTGCCGCAGAAGCCGGAAACGAACTTTCATCAGCACACGCATCTATAAAAAGAGGAAAATAAGGAAATAAAAAGAGATAAAAAATAAATTAGGTATAGAAATATTTTAAATAAAAATTAAGGGGTTTTATTTTCTTTTTATTATTTTTTATTACTTTTTTTATTTTATCTTGTATTATATATATTTTATATTTCATCTAAGGTGAAGCCGCTTTTCGGCTGGCTGCTAGAACCTCCTCCTATTATATTAGCGCTTGTTATACCTGTGAATATAGCGATTACTGAAACCTTGCTGTTGTATAAGGGATCAACTCTAGCGCCCCATATCACGTTTGCATTTGGAACCGTCATCTCTGTAAGCTTCCTGCCAATCTCATTCGCCTCTCCCAAGGTAAGATCTTCACCTCCAGTTATGTGTATCAAGACTGAATTTGCACCACTATAATCGACATCGAGCAGCTTGTTTTTAAATGTATCCCTTACAACATCATCAACCTTGTTTGCGCCGTTGCCTTCACCAACACTTATGAATGCAAGCCCGCCACCGCTCATTATTGCTTTAACATCTGCAAAATCAACATTTATAAGGCTGGGTGTGTTTATTGCTTCTGTAATTCCCCTTACAGCCCTAGCAGTGACCTCATCTGCAACCTTGAATGCCTGTTCAACCGCAAGATTTGGATATAATTCAAAGAGCTTTTGATTATCTATTATTATCAAAGTATCAACATGCTTTCTTAATTCTTCTATTCCCTTCCTTGCAACCTCTAGCCTAACCCTTTCCAATGCAAAAGGAAAAGTTACTATGCCGATTACGATTGCACCATATGACTTTGCTATATCAGCAACAATCGGCGCTGCACCTGTTCCGGTTCCTCCGCCCATACCTGCGGTTACAAACACCATATTATAGTCTTTAAGCGCCTCTTCGAGCGAAGGTTTTGAATATGTTGCCGCCTTTGCACCTATATCTGGAAATCCTCCAGCGCCAAGTCCGTTTGTCAATGCACCTCCAATAAGTATCCTTCTTATGCTCGCATCCATCATCTTGAGGTGCTTTGCATCTGTGTTTATCGCAATGAGATTTGCACCCTTGATTCCCATCCTTGCAAGCCTCTGTATTGTATTGCTTCCACCACCACCGCAGCCAACAACCGCTATTCTAGTTTGAAAAAACTCCTCATTATCCATAGCACTATCAAGCGCAGAATCAACCAGATCCATATCAACACCATTTTAATTTTATTTTTATTTTATTTTTATTTTATTTATTATATTACTTAAAATATCAATATATCAAAAATATTATAGTAATAATATAATAATACAATAATATAAATTGTTGCTTTCATTCTTGTATAATAAAGTATTAGGATAAGTTTTTATAGTTTTTGCATATAAATATTATTGCAGTTGAATACTATAAATATTATAATTTAATATTATTTATTTTAGTATTATAAATCTATAAATATTATAAATAAATCTATAAATATTATAACAAATTCTATATAAAATAAATATATAAAATAAATAAATTTAAATATAAAAATTCAATTTAAATATAAAAATTCTATATAATTATTTAATATAAATAACTAATAATTAATAGCTAATAATTATAATTTAATTAGGAGATTTTTATGGCGAGATTAAGACCTGCTAGAACATGCAGAAAACCAAATTCACAAAGCTGGGCTAGATATTCACAGAAGAAGCCGAGAAAGAATTATATTAGAGCGCTACCACACACAAGCATACAGATATTTGATATGGGAAAGGATAAACCTGATTATGATCTAACATTATATTTGACGGCAGGAGAGGCTATACAGCTCAGGTCTAATGCGCTTGAAGCCGCTAGAACTGTAGCACATAAATTCCTTGAAACGGCGATACCAGAATCCTTCTATATGAAGCTTTTAGTATATCCACATAATGTTATAAGAGAGCACAAGATGGCTAGCGGGGCTGGAGCAGATAGAGTCTCAAGGGGTATGAGCCTTGCTTTTGGAAGGCCTGTTTCTGTTGCGGCGAGGCTTAAACCAGACCAGCATGTCTTCATGCTCAAAACCTCGTCATCAAACAAAAAGATAGCAATGGATGCTCTGAAGAGGGCTTCTAGAAAGCTGTCAGGAACCTATTATGTAAGCACGAGCTGATTGAAGTGCGTATACTACTACAATTTCCAGAGGGATTAAAGAAGAATGCTCTTGAATATGCCAGGAAGCTTGAAGAGGAGGGCAACGAGGTCTTTATTTCCGCATCTCCTTCTTTTGGCGCATGCGACCTCGCGATAAGTGAAGCGAGAAAGCTAAAGGTTGACAAGCTTATACATTTCGGCCATGCGGAATTCCACAAGGTTGAAGAGAATTTCAGCATTGAATATATTGAATACCATATTGATGCTGATCTAAAGATTCTTGAGCGCTCTTTGGAGTATTTGAAAGAGTATAAAAAAATCTCGATAGTAACAACAGTACAGCATATACATCAGCTTCAGGAGATAAAAAAATTCTTTGAAGCGCATGAAAAAGAGGTTTATATTGGTAAACCTTTTGGGTTTGCAAAATATGAAGGCCAGATCCTCGGATGTGATGCTGGAAGTGCGGCAAGCGTTGATAATATTGTAGATGCACATGTTTATTTTGGCGGTGGTTTGTTCCATCCTACAGGAGCGCTTCTTGCAACGAAGAAGCCCTTCTTTGTTATAGAACCCTTTGCAGGTAGAATAGAAAGGATTGATGATTTAAGAATAAATTATGAAAAGAGAAGCAGAGGCAAGATATTAGCAAGCGTTGATGCAAAGAAATTTGGAATTCTGGTAAGTATAAAAAACGGACAGTATAATATAAATCTTGCAAATATATTGAAGAGGAATATTGAAGCTTCTGGATGCATTGCCGAGATTCTAGTTGCTGATACTTTTGATTTTACATCTCTTGATAATCTAATGAGCTTTGATGCATATGTAAATACCGCTTGCCCAAGAATTGCAACAGAAGATGATAAAAGAACACACGCACCTATATTAAGCGCAAACGAGCTTATGGAGGTGCTGAAAATAAAGAAAGATTTGAAGCATTGAAAATAAAAAATAAATTAAAAACGAGTGAATTATATGCGCAGGATCATTAAAGAGGATAAAGATGAAACCTACAAAAGTATAATTGAAAAGATAGACAAAAAAATAGAACAAAATAAAAATGATCCTAGCAAAAAGGGAATTGAATATTTTGTCAGGTTGAGTGAATTAAAAGAAATAATAAGAGATCTGTTGAATATCCCCCATAATAATAATTTAATAGAGGAGAAGCGTAACAATATTAGAGTTAAGAGAGTTATAGCTGATTTAATCAAAAATAAACATGATGAGATTAGAAGGATAACATTCAGAGATCCAAAACGTGGATATATTAGGTGGGTTGATGTTTTAAAGCCACCTCCATTGATTGGAAAATATATTATTTTGAATAGGTATAATGAAGAAATAAAAGAAAATTTTGCTAAAAAAATCAAAAC